>OKFA01000138.1_pt1 | contig 43391 bp, 56 predicted proteins | sample 1614731 | NCBI WGS metagenome assembly OKFA01 (sample SAMN04436965, study PRJEB24849) | human gut metagenome | biome: human gut; feature: NICU; material: stool | host: Homo sapiens | place: USA: Saint Louis, MO | collected 2010-03-22
TTAAATTTCATTTTTCGCGGGTATAAAAATACGAGGAGGCGGGCAGTCCGGAAGGTGCGTGGTCGCAGAGATTTGACCTCCCCCTCCCCAGGCTGATGATGACATTAATTCTCACTTGAGCCGCTCACGCGCGGTCTTCGCTGCGTGACACGACCAGCACAGGCTTTCAAGGTTGCTGTCTTCATCAGTACCGCCGTGGGCCTTCGCCTTGATGTGGTCCACGCAGGACGCCTGCTTCACGACTCCCTGCCGAAGATGGTTCTGACATAGTCCTTTGTCGCGCTTAAGTATACGAGCGCGTATGGTGTCCCACTTAGCGCCATATCCACGCTGATGACGAGATTGTCCCGGTTTGTAGGATTTCCAGCCTTCGCCTTTGTGATTTTCGCAGTAACCTGATGGGTCTGTCGTTGTAAAGCTGCATCCGCGAACGCGGCAGGCTTTAGGTGTTCGTGGTGGCATTTTTACTCCTACCAAATCGCCAGTATTACCAGTGATTTGGTATACTCTTTACAGCGGTTAGAACTGTAGTAATGGCAATAAAATCATTCCAACAGCAGCTTAATATTGTCATCACAACATTAATAAAGTCAGAAATAGCTATCACTCTTTTCACAAACCTCATTATCCAGCAAAGGACTTTTTATGCAAAACAAACATGGCTTTACCTTAATTAAAGCAAAAACAATTAAAAACTCATCAATAACTGGGAACACATTTAATGGCTCTATAGATTCTCTAGTGGATGCTGACACGGTTGATAATGTTCGCATAGAAGACAATCTAATAAATGCTTTAGATCTTGAACAAACGCTTGAAAACTTAAAATCCGCAATTTCAAGTTCCGGACTTGAAAGCAACCTAACACATTGTTTTCACAACAAAATTGATGATTTAAAAAGAGAAAAAACTAAGCAATCCAAGCTTGTGCGTTATAAGGAACTCATGGAGTTAATCAACCTTCACAAAGATTTATTGACGCCAGTATATCCATATCTAGAAAGATTAGCTCAACATGCGTATCATAATTTGTTGGGTCTGGTGTAGTCGATATCATTATACGAGGCACCCCATCAATAAAATTTTACTCAGTTTAAATCATGATGGTGTGGGATTAGAATTCAACTTACTTGCAATTTTTTTCCCACGCTTTGTTATGCGTTAAGATGTCTTTCTTTGTCTGGCGGTCCATCACCTCAATATCATGTTCAGTGAGGTAGATGATGCTTACCCAGTCACAGGCCGTGTCCGTTACTTCAGGTTTTGCGGGTAAATTTTTCGCGCAACTCGCGGTCAACATCGTCATCAGGAAGATGATTAACAGTCTGCTGTACATCCCTGGCTCCTTTTGTTGTCTCTACCCTGCGTTCCGCAACGGCTTCAGTAGCTGCTGCACGTTCTTCAATGCGTTGCTGGTTCGCTTTTGTTTCAGCGATACTGGTACCGCGTGATTTACCCAGCCCAAAAGCACCGGCAATTGCTGCCAGCGCGGCAACAATCAGGCCGATAATCATTTCAAGTCCCATAGTGACCTCACACCAGTGCGGCTTTAGCTTTGGCGTAACGTTCACTGCGGTCTTTAATGCCGTTCTGTCCGCCATTGATGATCTGCGTAACGCGTTCCACATCTCCCGAATAGAGAAGGCAACCGCGCAGCGTGAAGTACCATGCCGCCGAACGTGCCGCGTGTCGCTCTTGCGTCAATAGTTCCGGTGTGCTGACAAGGTCAAGCTTCAGCGCTGCACCACATTTGGTGTAGTTCTCACGACCAGTGATTTGAAGCAGGCCGCGACCGCGATATTTCCAGCCGTCACCCTGGCTGTTATTCCCCATGCGGTCACCATAAACCAGATTGGCTATTTGTGGCTGGTGAGCGACCTGTTTACCATCGACACGCCCCAGCATTTCGCACTGGTACGGCGTCAGGCGCTTACCAAAGGTTTTCTTCAGCCCTTCAACCGAATAGTTAAAACTCTCTGCCAGCGCGGTAAAGCCAGCAGACTCATGCCCGACTTGTGCAATGAACATGGCCTGATCATTAACTGCTGTAATGCCAAACTCTTTCATTGCCGCATCAATGTGCGGAAACCAGCGTGCAGAAAGCCCGGCGCTTATACCAGCCGCCTGCTGAAATTGTGATTGGTTCATTATTGCCTCAGATGATCTACCAGGCGTGCCACGTTGCCTCTGACGGCGACCAGCACAGACAGGAAAATAATGTTGGCCCCGATAGTGGCCCACGATGAATAAGGGTAGATACCGCACAGATACGCCAGCGGTACGGCGCTATAAATGACCGTAAGCAGCCACGCTAAGCGAGATATCCACGGTCGATGTCTGGAGTCGCCACGACGGTAAAACATCAGGGTCAGCACCACCCCAACGCAAAGCAGCGCGTTGATTGTTGCCGATGGGTCATTTAGTACCACCTGAACCTCCCCGGCGCGTTATCAGCGCCACCAGCGAGCCGATATCCTGATTATTCAGGAACGTCAGGATTTTGACGGCTAAAGCAGAAACGATTACGGCACCGATGGCATCCAGCGGTTTATCGCTATATCCCGTAAGGGCTGACAATTTAGCCCCAACTAATCCAGCACAGAGCATTCCGGCAATATATGACACGATGAAATATGCCAATCGGCGTGAAGTGCTCAAATCAGCAGCTGATGCTATGTAGAAAACAGAACCAGCAAATGCACCGAACACAACGCCATAATCTGTTCCGGTTAACAGTCCGTAAACACTCGCGCCAGTTAAAGCGCCACCAGCTAAGCCTGTGCCGGTTATTGGTTCGGACATCTGTCCCCCTCAATTACTGTGAATCCTCTCAGAAACGAGGGGAAAGGGTTCAGGCCGCAAGCTCATACGGTCACGGTTAATCTGCAGTTTTTAGCCTGGGCCTGAAATGAAAAAACCCCGCCGATTGGCGAGGTTCTGAAATATTTAAGTTCGCGTCTAAGTGACCACTCTTAACAGCTTATTCATATTTTTACGTACGTAAACTATTTTTATGCAGCCGCAACAATTTTTCCTTCGGGAATAAATGACACCTCGACATCCATTTCAAGTTTCACTTCAAGCATCATCAGCATTCCTTCAATTATTCCTTCTCCCTTCTGTAATTTTTTACCTATATGACCATCAGAGCAATTATGTTTTTTTGCCAGCGACATGAATGTCATTCCGAACAGGTAATAGTCCACCAGCAAATCATGAAGCTCACTATTGCCTTTGTTCAGTCGGGCCATACAGCCACAGATAACCATCGCATCATCATCACAGCACTGAATGCGGGATTTGGTCTTTGCTGGTATGAGTCCTTTAAAGCCAGCCGCAATATGAGCCCATGTAACGTCTTCACTGTTGTTTGCTGCCCAAGCGCCCCAGCGCTCCATTACCATTTGGATATTACGCTGCATGGTTCACCTCTTTTATCTGGCCTGTAATCATTTCAATGCTGTTGTTGCACTCATTTCCCCAGCGGTCCCATCCGTTCCACTCTTCCCGAGCGAATATTTCGATTCTTTTCACATCACCGTATAATTGTTCCAGTCGGTTCCTTACTTCCCATGGCTTTGCGCTGTGTTCGCCAAGACAGGTATGCACAACCTGTTTTACTGCTGCGCTGGCACGAGGTAAGCCCGTTCCCCTGGTAGCAATCAGCACATCCTCGGTATTACTGCGGGTATGGTTACCGCCGTTCATGCGGGTTTCACGGTCCAGCATTTCAAGCAGATCGTTAAAGTCCACCAGCTCTCCTGTACTTAATGCCTTATTGAAGCGATCAGCAGCATTCTGGTTCAGCTTCACCCACGTAAAGCCTTTCATCGTTCGGACCCGGAATCCCCATGATTCAGCCAGTTCTACAGCCTCGCGGTTATGGGTCCCGGTGTACCACATCGCCAGCACAGCGTTTTCAGCAGCCAGTGACCAGACAGGAAGGCGTTTAAGTTCTTCCATGCTCATAGTGCTGTAATGATTACATGCCGCACCGTTGCTGATTCTGTTGCCGTATTCCCACGGTGGATCACAGTAGATAAGATCGTAACTCATGCTGCCCTCTGCTTTTTCAGTTCGCGGGTTTTACGGCGATAGGTAGCCGCAATCTCTTCAAGTTCTTCTCTGGTGTAATGTTTCGCCTCGTGCGGACCTTCCAGCCATTCCACCAGCTCAGGACCAAACCATTCGATCAGCGTTGCTCTGTAGCGTTCGTGCACTGTTTTGTTTTTAGCGGTAAAGCGCCCAGCGCCACCGTTACAGGCCTTGCACTGGCGGTAGGCGTTCTTCTCTTCAAACCGCAGTTCAGGACGTGATCCAACGCTGAGGAAGTGACCACAATCCCACTGACCGCCGAAAATCATCGGGGGGTGATATGTGCCGCAGGACGGGCAAGGCTTACCCTCATCACGTTCGCGGATAAAAGCGTTAAACGCCGTTTGGGCCTTACTGACAAAGTACCCACGAGGCTGGAGCGCCTTCTTACGAATCTTCAGGCTTACCTTTCTCTCTGCTTCCGCCTTCCTGGCCTTCAACGCACGGTTGTAGTCAATCGCGCAGCGAGGGCCGCACACTTTCTGCAGATTACGATCGGGGGTGAACGTCTTTCCGCACTGAGCGCATACCTTGGGCTTGTACACCTTTAGCTTTTGTCCGGCTGGCTTCTTCACTGCTTCATCCCCCTGTGGAATACCCATTCGAATACTTCAGAGCCGTTTAGCAGCAGATCGTTAAAGTCACCCTGTGCAGGCCAGCGGACGGATACAGTCTCCAGATCGTTCTTCGCATGCAGGTTGGCAGCAGCACATTCAAATGCGGCAGCATGCCCGGCTGCGTTTGAGTCAGCATCAGCAAAAATAATCAGGTTCTTTACCCCGGCAGGAACGCGGAACTTCTTCATGAAAGCAGTGTTCATCGTTGCCCAGGTGTGACATTTGGTTATCTGATGGCAGGCCAGCGCGGTTTCGATACCTTCAGCAATACCCAGCGTGGAGGATACGGGGAACATGCGGATAGCAATTGATTTAGCAAACTCCAGGTAACTATCTTCCTGCAGCTTCATCATCTTCTTGGCTGCGCCGCCTGTTTGCGCTTTCTTGTCCCCGTCAAGCAGGGTGCGGTGCAGGTAGCAAAGCTCACCTTTATCGTCCGTCGCCAGCGCGTAAATAGCCTGGAGGTTTTTGCCGTCTACCGGCTGTTTGTCGCAGAATCTGACGCTTTCGACTGGAAGGGTATTAAGTCCTCTCGCCTTCAGATAACTGTCTGCACTGCTCCCACGCAGCGGGATGAGCTTTGCAAATTTACGGCTTACCTTCTCACGCTGCTGCGCCAGCGATGTGCGTACCGGGTTTACACTGGTACGGTCTGAGGTGTATTCATTGCCGATCAGCCTGTCTATCTCTGAGGCGAGAACCTTAAATTCTTTCCCTGTTTTTGCTGTCAGCAGCGCCCAGCCATCGCCTGAACCACACACGCAGATGTATGACCCGGTACCATTTTTATTGTCACAGCGGAATTTCCCCTTACGACCACACAGAGGACATTCCCCTTTAAGGTGGTTTTTCCCGGTAATTCCAGGAAGACCGTAGTGTTTGTATATCTCAGCCCAGCGACCAATTGCGGCTTGTTTGGTATTCATGCGGCTTCCCCTTGTTTCTCTTTGCGTTTCGCGAAGGCGATAAGTTTTGATTTGATGAAATTCGTTACTTCAGGTGTGATTTGCTGCGGGGTGTGATGTAACCCTCTCGGCCATACACCGAATTTTTGGCGATAGGTATGCGCACACCATCCGTCACTGACAGGGCGCCCCTGCGCTGCGCGGGTGCGCTGATAGAAAAGAATCTGAGACCACCAGGATTGTTTCTGCTCTGGGGTGTAATTAACTTCCGCTTTGCTGACCTTTGTCAGTCCACGGGATTTATCCGTTTCAACGTCTTCCCCGGCCAGCGGTTTAAAACCACATTTCGGGCAAATATAAATTCCGGCAGGTTTGACGTAATGGCATTGGCTGCACTCTTTCGGCAACTTCTCCGGCTCGTCGGTTTTAGTAACGCGCTGTGGGGCTTCTTCCATGCCGTCAGATGACGAAGGGAGATAGTCGTATTCAATGTCATCTGGATAACCCAGCTTGTTGACTGTGCCGCTGTGGTCGAAGATGAGGCAGTGATCTTTGCCAGGGGCCGCACGTAATCCACGCCCAAGCGTCTGAATCCAGCGAATCTCGCTTTTAGTCGGTCGGGCAAAGATGATGCAGCGAACATCACTGTCGAACCCGGCCACCAGTACACCAACGTTGATGATGATTTTGGTAATACCCTGCTCGAAGCGACGGATCGTCAACTGACGTTCTTCATGGGGTGTGCTTGCCGTCATGACTTCAACGGTCACCCCGGCGCGGGAAAACTCCATCGTGACGTAGTTCGCATGGGCTACATCAACGCAGAAACAGATTGTTGGGCGATCCTGCCCGTTCTCCAGCCAGTTTTTTACAATATCGCCAACCAGTTTGGCTTCACTCATAACCTTACTGAGCTGGCCTTCCTTGTAGTCGCTGCCATAACCAGCAACGTAAGACGTTTCCACTCCAGAGAGATCGGGGTGTGACGGCGCGTAAAACTCGTATTTGCTCAGTGCGCCAATCGCGATCAGTTCCTTCATCGTTGTTGGCTTAATCAGGCGCTGATAGTAATTGCCCAGGAACTTGGCGAAAGGCGTACCGGAAAGACCGACCACCTTCGTTTTTGTGTTGCGGGTCAGGTTGTCGATAACCTCCAGCAGCTTTTTGCGCTTCAGGTGGGCTTCGTCAACGATCAGCAGGTCGATGTTGTCCGGGAATTCACGGCGAATGAGTGTATCGGCGCTGGCAATCTGAATAAGCGCTGTCGGGTTATATGACGGATGATCACGCCAGACATAACTGATCTCTTCGCCAGGAAGACCATATTCCATGAATCGGGTGGCAGTCTGGTCAAGCAGTACCGTATACGGGGCCACAAACATTACGCGCATTTCGCGGCTGACAAAGCCATCAGTGATCAGCGCGGCAATAGCCGTTTTGCCAAAACCAACTGGGGCATAGAGCATAAACGAATTATTCTGCTTCCATGCGCCGCGCAGCATGTTGAGTGCGACGATCTGTTTCTCACGAGGCTGGATGTTAAGCATTGACTGGTACCTCCCCGAATGCTTTAACAACCAGATCGGCAATGACAAACTTCTCGCGCTGACGCTGAACGGACAACGTAACCGTTTTGGTGCCGTCTTTGCGCATGCGGCCTTTGAGAAAACCGCCGTGAATGTGACGAATAAAATATTCAGAGTTAGCCAGGCGCGGAATGCTGCGAACACGGCCAAGATTGCTGACTTCATAAGCTTTTGAATAAAGCTCAACTGGAACAGGGGCCCATTTTTCGTTAGCGGCTGAATAAATCATTTTATCTCCTTTTGGATGGCTAAACGTCTGGATTCCCAAGCGACGTTTTAACCCCATACAGTGATCTATCTGTTAGATCGATCTCTTCTGGTAAAGCTGTTCCAGCCCTTCGGGCTAAAACCCAACACCGCCCCCTTTCCCCCAACCCGGTTTCAAAAATTCATACCCTGGGTGGGAGCGAGGTATATCCCCTGACCGCTGGGGTATATCTCGTGCAAAACTCTCGCAATCGGCGGTTTGCCGTTCGTCGTGCTGCGTTCTGCTGCCGGAAAGACACCGGTTCTGCGTCGAACGCCTCCTGGTACGCCTGCGCATACGCCATCGCGATTTTTTCCCGCATACCTGCCGGGAGTGTTGCTAACTGCTGTTTAATCCACGGGGCGTCCTCACGAGAAAAAACCGTGGGCATAGTCACGTGAAAATATTCGTCCTGATACATAAGCCCTCCTGCGTCACGTCTGTGAGCCGGGCGTAGACTGATTAGTCTGGAGGTCTGGAAACCTCATCAGGGGCACAGAAGACCCGGAATAACAGCGTCAGGTGTTCCTGCCATTTGGTCATAACCTGATAGCTGTTCTCTTCAATCTGAGCGCGTTCAGCGGCGTCGATGACTCCGTCTGCTGTAGCTTTACGGATGTACTGAGAGTGCCTGCCTATCCACTCGATGGATTCCATCAGGCGCTGATTGATATCGGCGTTATCAACATCATCAACATCTGCCAGCGGCACAAACAGACCGTTCGAGTTCCGGGCAACAGCATTTGCGATATGGTTTGAACCACCAGCAGCCTGTAAGACCATCGCCCATCCCAACGGGAAGATTTGATCACCGGTAGTACGAAGTCGGTTATGCAGTGGATCGGTTGCCGGGGTTACGTCATCAGATTTATATACCCCAAGGATTTCAGCAGCTTCTTCATAGCCACCAGGTAAATCAGCGATAGTTCTTCTGATCGCAGCCACCAGCCATGTAGGCTGTTTTTCGACTTTTTTCCACTCTGGTTGATTACCCACGATTAACCCCTTGATTCTGTGGTTACTATTGCACACCAGCATTGGTAGACTTTTGGTAAAGATTGGCGTCGTACTTAAGCTTCCCATTTGTAAGGCGCTCAATAACAAATGCCTGTTTTTCAGGGATCACCTCACCCCAGCGGCAGACAGCCGGATGAGAAATCCCTAAAGTACTGGCGGTTTTTGATACACCCCCGAAATACTCTATGACTTCATGTTTTCGCATGGTTACTCCTGTTATCTGATGAATTGAAGGTAACAAAAGGTACCATAAATAGCAAACAAAAGTTACTTCAATCATTGGTAACATTGGTTACATGAAAACAGAAATGAAAGATCGAATCCGCTCCCGCAGAGTTCAGCTCGACATCACACAATTAACCCTCGCCAAAAAACTTGGGGTCAGTCGTGTATCTGTAACAAAGTGGGAGAACGGCACAACCAAGCCTGATGGGGAAAATCTTCATCAACTTGCTTTGGCTCTCCAGGTAAGTCCGGAGTGGATTCTCTATGGTGAAGGAGAGGTAGCTAAAGACGATATTAAAGTGATGCCTTTTCTTAAACCCCCAGTAACTATTCCTGTTATATCTGCCGTACAGGCGGGTGTGTGGACCGACACTTACGCCAGCTCAAGGCTTACTGATGTGATTTGCTGGACACAAACGACTGCCAACGTCTCCGATGAAGCTTTTGGGCTTGAAGTAAGAGGCGAATCAATGACAAACCCTCACGGGCTACCGTCAATTCCTGAAGGTTCAATTGTTATTGTTGAGCCGCATTATGGGCAACTTGATGATCTGTATGGAAAGATTGTTGTAGCGATGTTAGATGGCTCAACAGAGGCTACGGTCAAAAAGCTGGTTTGGGATAGTCCATATGCCTATCTCATGCCTCTTAACCCGATTTTCAAACCAATTCAGATCGATGGAAACTGTAGAATAGTTGGCCGAGTAGTACAGATTACACAAAACCTTTAATCCCCCTTCCTCCCCTCTATAGCCGAAGTTATCTTCGGCTATTTTTTTACCATTCAATGTAACTATAGGTACATATCACACTTGACTGACAAGGTAACAAAAGGTACCTTTAGTTACACAGGCAAGCGAACAGGCAGGACGCCCACGAAGTAGCCGCCGGTGGCGTATGAATGACCGGATGATTCGCAGATGTGATTTTGACAATTAATGAGGTGGTTATGCAGAAGAGCGAACCAGGACGAATGATTGAGATTCGGGTAAATGGGGCATTGCTGGTCAGTATCGACACCAGTAAGGCTGTTGCCGCTGATTACATTTGCTTTATGCGGACTGTCTCAGAGTCCCTGATGCACATCGAATCACTTGAGCGCGAAGCAAACGCATCAGGGAAAACCATTAAACACGCCACCTTCAGTACCTTTGGTTCGATTCCAATTACGGAGGCAGGAAAAATGATTACGACGCTTCATGTAGACGCAAGCGCCGTTGCAGGTCAAACGCGAGTTGTCGAAGCGGTTAGTAAGCGGTATGCGCCGTTAATTGAAAAGATTCCTCGTGAGCGAATCGAGGTAATCGTCGGCAATCTGATCGTCGAACTGAGAGCTCTCATCTTCAGTTACAACGTGACCACAACTGCTGCAGACGGCACCAGCAAAACTGTCAGAACCCTCCGATATCGCGGAGACATCAAAGATTTCACCACTGCATTCTGGGCAAGAGAACTTCACTTCGTCCATAGCTAACTTCCTTCTTGGTTGTGTGGAAACACCAAGATACCACCGAGCCTGATGTGGTGAAAAGACAGGCACGCTCTTTAACAATCAGCAAAGTCGGAACAGCACATGAAACCTGTTTAGACCCCTGCGCTTTAATGCGATGTATCACCGGGTGCGATCCGGTCGGTGAGAGGGTTAGCCACGAAATTATTCGTGCGTGAATGGGGAACACTGGCAGAGGAAGTGTGCAAGCGCAAAATGATTGATTCCAGCCCCTTCCGTATGAGGGGGTTGGGCTGAATCCACGAGCTATAAATAACGATTGCCCGGAGACCATCATGCAAAAGAATGAACCAATGATTGTGGCTGAAGACTACAGCACCAAAGAGATTTATGACTGGATGAAAAAGAAAATTACGGCTTCCAGAATGCTGGATGCAGCGCTCGCTGAACGTGAGTTACTCAAACAAGCGCTGGTCGATGTTAATATACGAATAGATGAACTTACCAGTTCCTCGGCGCTGGAACTTCTAAGTAAAATTCAGGGTCCCACTCATCTTCACGAACCTCATCAAAACAATCTTTAGCTCTGTGCGCACTGAACATCTGAATAACCTTCTGAGCTGGTTCAGGTTGTGATTCTAAAGCCAACTCTTCCTGGAGAAGAAAAAGAGAGTCCTGAAGGCTTAAAGACCTAATTTCGGAAAGTGGCCATTTATATTTTCTTAGCAACATATGGTGAAGTGCTGATTTTCCCTTTAGCGGATTGGTTAAATGTCCATACTTTTTACGATGTTCTTCGAGAATAACTTCAAGGCTGAATATAAGCACGGTTCTGTTTTGAACTTTGTAATACTCAGGCTTGATAACTCCTTGCATTGCTACGTCATGTAATTCAGCAATTTTTGTCTGAAGCAAATGGAAATAATCATCATTAATCACTGACATTTAATTTACCTTCTTGGCTATGTGAGAACTACCAAGATACCACCGAGCCTGAAGTGGTGAAAAGACAGGCGTCTCATTAGCTAAACATAGTTCCCTTGGGGGTGTGGTGAATTGCAGTCCATAGAGATAAGCCGAAGATAAGCACCGGCCACCACACCACCAAAGTGAGCTAATCACTAATTTCTCATAGTTGCTGTGCCTTGGCGGCTATCTGGTCTTCAACCAACTCACAGGAGGATGAAGATAATGTTCTGACAGATAGCCGCCCTTTTTATTCAATGTGTCCGCTTCCGGTGTCGGCTGGGACTCCCTACCCAGCGCAGGTTCAACTCCTGCCGGATACCTAATCATATGGTGACTTATATGACCTTCCGTAACGTTAATTTTTACTACGGCGACCTGATGCGCGTCACTCGTGGGGTGCAGGCTGTTCGTAATCCAAAAACAATCGCTAATTTCTGGCGGCGTAGCTGGTTATGCAGGTTACTCACTCAGAAAGGCGATCCTCGTTTATAACTGGAGATAACTATGTCAGAAACAAAGAACACCACACCATTCAGCCAGCAACTGGCTTATATCAATAAAGGCACACTGGATGCTGAATTGACCGAAGCGCTGGCCGAAGTGATTAAAGCAGTCCGTGAGACTGGCAAGAAAGGTGCGGTTACGCTGACGCTAAATTGCGCCATGTTGAATACCCGTGACGAAAACACCATGAAGGTAACGCCAAAGGTCTCCCGAACCATCCCTGAACTGGACCGCGCTGATACCATCATGTTCGCAACCGCCGATGGCGATCTACTGCGTGACGATCCCTCTCAAACACAGCTTGATTTAAAGGTTATCGAACCTGCACCACAAACAGCACCGATCAAGCTGGCTCAGTAATACCCACCAAAAAAACCATTCCAATCTGATAAGGAAATATTCAATGTCTCAAATTGAAGGCTCTGCCGTGCTCGACATTCGTGATCTGGTCTCTGCAACTCTGAAGACCGAGACGGACATTCCGTCAGTTGTTGTACCCGATGGCTTTGAAGTCAAATCCCTCGAAAGTCTGCAACTGGCTCCGTCGCGTATTCGTCAGAGCGCCAACCTGATTTCTCCGGGTTCGCTGATCGCTTACATCCAGCGATTCCGTGATGAACGTACTGTAGTTTTCGCGGATAAAACTAAAACGCGCATTGTCGCCGTGCTGGATTTCCACCAGAACGCAGACAATCCGAGCTGGGCTGCACATAAAGCTGTTTATGACTGTCCATTCTCCGACGATTGGAAATCATGGACTGCCAACGATGGCAGCAAAATGGACCAGATCAACTTCGCTGAATTCCTGGAAAACAATATTCAGAATGTTGCGCCGGTTAGTGATTCATACCATGGACCGTCTGGTACTGAACTGCTCGAAATGGTTCTGGCATTCCAGGAGACTCGCAAATCTGAGTTTAAGTCTGTTAAACGCCTTTCTGATGGTACCTGCCAGTTCCAGTTCAGCGATGAAAAATCAGGTTCTGGTAATACAAAGATGCCGGAAAAAATCAGCCTGGCAATTTCGCCATTCCACAACGGCTCTCCTTACCAGGTCGATGCACGCATCCGCTACCGCCTGCGTGATGGTCAGTTAGTCCTCTGGTATGAACTGATCGAACCGAAGAAAGTTGTTGAGCACGCATTCCAGGAGATCGTCACCGATATGGAAAGCCAGCTTGGCGAAGACCTGCCTATCTACGAAGGCTCTGTTTAATCCCATCGTGTGTTGTTTTATGCGCCTGCCCAGCGGGCGCATAGCAAAGCACTCTCCCATTACATGAAGGAGTAACCATGCCCAGTTTAGGCCAGCTCTATAATGATAAAGACGCCGGGTTAACTACCCGCAAAACCTACAATGTTCCGCTGGATAAAATTTACGCCGAAGAAGGCTACAACGTTCGTGAACTCAATCGGGCGCATGTTGAAGAATTCCGCGATGCGTTTATTGCCGGTGAATACATCCCGCCGCTGGCCGTGGAAGTTACCGAGCGTGGCGTGAAGGTTATCGACGGTCATCACCGCTATCATGGTGCGCTGGCTGCTATCGAAATGGGCCATGATATTGTGCGCCTGGAATGCAAAGATTTCGTCGGTAGTGAAGCCGACAAGATCGCCTTCATGGTAACCAGCTCGCAAGGATTGGCGCTTACTCCGCTTGAACGTGGCGCGGCATATCATCGCCTTCAGAATCAGGGCTGGAGTCCTTCAGAAATAGCGGCAAAAGTTAAACGTTCTGAGTCCGATATTCTGCAACACCTTCAACTTCACGAATGCACCCCGTATATCAAAAAGCTCGTGCGTGATGGTTCCATGAATTATGCCATCGCGATCGGCATCTCCCGCGAGCATGGTGTGTACGCAGACCGTGAAGCCTCCCGGCTGATGAAGAAAGCAGAAGCGGCAGGAAAGAAAAAAATAACCAAGAGCATCGCTAATCCTCAGTTTAATGCCGGAAAAGCAAGAAAGTTTCTTGAGCTTATTTCTTCATGTGCTGAGGACTCTGGTGAAGAGTTGACCATTGAAGTGCCACCAGCAATGCAGGCTGAAATTATCTCTATTCTTCGGGAATTTCGTCATGAAACAGTCTGATTTACCAAGATGCCCTAAGTGCGGAAACATGCCCGAATACTCGCTGAAACCCAATTATCTTGGCTGGGTATGGGGTGGTATCAGATGCCCGTATGACCATTACAGTGTGAAGCTCAACGGACCGGCCAGTAGCCGTGCAAAAGCAGAGGAAACACTGGCTCCACAGTGGAATGAACTGGTCGAAAAAGTTAATCAGGAGAAAACGGTATGAACGTATACGAAATTGAAGGTTTTCTCCGTGGCAAATGTCTGCCCGGCGACATGAAAGTTAACGAGAGCGATGCTCAGTATCTGGTGCGTAAATTCTCTGAGTTGCAATCTCAAAACGCAGACATGGCAGTACAGCTCGCTAACGCCGAGAGCAAGTGCAGGGAGCTGGCGGCGGAGAATTCGAGGCTGAACGTTTTCATCGAGGAAGAATGCTTTGTCTACTCAAGCGACACTCCAGAACCTATTGATGCAAATGACTGCAAGCCTGAAACCCCGTCGACCGATGCTTTCTTGGCTGAAGTGCGGGCGCATGACATCAACGCTTTCATCCAGCAGCACAGCGCAGAACTGGATGCGCATATTAAAAACGGCGGTGAACAGTTCGACGAAAAATCAGTACGCATCAGAAACATCATCGTCTCAGCCCGCTTGTTCAGGGAGCAGATCCGCAAAGGAGTGCAGTCATGAGCAAGTTAACAATCGATTTACTCGTAATGGATGATGCTTGCGAACCGTATATTTGCGGCGTTCGAGGCGGCTGCACCATTAGTGACTTGCAGGCTATTGAGAAGGAAATCATCGAAAACCGATATGACCATTTGCCAGCAGATGGAACCTACACCATCGAGGCAAGTTTTTTTAAAGGGCAGTACGGTGAATATGGTCGATGCGAATTAGCTCCAGGGTGGGAGTGGGAGATTATTGAGTTTTCACCTTTTGATTTTGGTGAGGAGGCCGCCCAATGAGCAACATAGACAAACAGGCTCGCCAGGTGAGCAGATATGACCTGGTTAGTGGATACATGCAGAAGTGGCCAGATGGTGAGTTCGTTTATCACTCCGACTATCAGGCGCTGCTGGATGAGCTGGAAGTCAAAGACTCCACGATAGCAGAACACCGCAAGGTGCTAAACAGCCTAGCAGCTGTAGCCCGTCGCTACCTTCCGGATTATGACGAGCATCCTGAAATTCAGGCCGCTGACGAATTACTTAATACCGCTGCTGGCATTGGCGTGAAGGGAGAGTGAGATGGCTACTTTGCAAGAAATGATTGACCTGACCCCGGCGCAGGAGAAAGCCTGGAAACGACTTGAGCGTGCAGTGAAAGATTTCAAAGCTGCGGGAGGTAAGTTCTACAGCGTACTCGATACTCTCAATGGTTATAACGGCGAGCATGTAGCTGATATTGATGAGACTGGAGACTACCACACCGCGTCAGTATACATGGCGAGCATTGATTGCACTGGATTTACCAGCTTCGCTGACGATTGGCACGGAATAACGCTGAAGGATGGCGTTGTAATTGATGAGGACTAACCCGTGACAACTAACAACCACCCGGCGCACGGTCCTGTATCACTCGAACGCATGCACCAGATACGCGAAATACTCAGCAAAGCAGCAGCACAAAGTGATGGCGGTAATCTCGGCTACGCAATGGCTGATGCTGTGAAGGTGATTGCTGGGGGGATTGCCCGCGAACTGGTACGTCGTGAGCATGCGGTATGGTCACAGGCTACTTTCGGCGATGTCGGTCCAGTTGGTCCGCTGAAGCACCTTTCTAGAGAAGCGCTCGAGGCTGCAGCCGACCCGTCTGATTCGCTTGAATGGGCGGATATGCAGTTTCTGCTGTGGGATGCTCAGAGGCGCATGGGCATTTCTGATGAATTCATTACCAGGTCAATGGTTGAGAAACTGGCAATAAATAAATCCCGCCAGTGGCCTGAGCCGAAAGACGGAGAACCGCGACTGCATATCAAAGAGAAATCAGAACTGATGCATCCGGAAATTGAATGCGATATCTGCGGGCATGTATCTACTGACTCAGAGGGGCGGCACTACTGCTGCGAGGATAACAGTAATGATTGATAAATACCGTTTGGAGGATATGCGGCGCGAAAGTGGTGAAAAGGGAGAGCTTGCCCGATGGGTAATCCAGTTGCAAACAGACCTGGATAGTGAGCGCCGCAAAGCTGGCAACTCTCCTGTGATTCCGAATGGCTATGTGCTGGTGCCTATCGTTCCGACCGAGGACATGATTATTAACGGCTTCGAATCGGTTCCAGACCCGCACTTCAGCGATGAAAAAGAGTGGGAGGAATACGAAGCATTGAGTGGATGCCGACAGGCGGCGCGCCGGGCTGCGTTGTGCTGGGCAGCAATGATTAAATCTGCACCGAAACAGGAGAATATTTAACGTGAACAATTTAATGATCGACCTTGAAACTATGGGGAATAAACCAAATGCCCCCATCGTCTCTATCGGTGCTGTGTTTTTTGATCCTTCAACTGGTGAACTGGGCCCTGAATTTTACCGGGTTGTTAGCCTGAAAAGCGCGATTGCTGGAGGTGCCGTTCCTGACCCTGAAACAATAATTTGGTGGATGCAGCAAAGCGAAGAAGCTCGAATGGCTATTTGCGATGAGGATGCGACAACTATTTCAGCCGCCCTGATAAAGCTGAATACCTTTATTCTTGATAACTCTGACATTGATAAAGTTCAGGTCTGGGGTAATGGCGCTACCTTTGATAATGTAATCCTCCGCTCCAGCTATGACCGTGAATTAATCCCCTGCATGTGGAAATTCTGGAATGATCGTGATGTCCGAACTATCGTCGAATTAGGAAGGCAAATAGGAATCAACCCACGCCGGGACATACCGTTTGAAGGTGACATGCATAATGCCCTAGCCGATGCAAAACATCAGGCTAAGTATGTCTCAGCTATCTGGAAGCGGCTCATCATCACCATCGATAACAGTGAGGAATAACATGACTGAACAACCTGATGATCTCCTCACTCCGGACGAGGTATGCCAGAAATTAGGGATTACGCAAAAAACATTATGTAAATGGAATACAGAACACCGGCACCGTTCTACATTAGCCCCTGTAAAATTCAGCGCTAAAGTCGTTCGCTATGAGCGCCGTAATGTAGAGGCTTTTATCCAGAAATGCCGGAGCCAGTATTAACCCCGTCGTCTTAGCAGTGCAACCTGCGCGAGTATGCTCCGCTCGTGAGCCTCAAATGCCTCGCGCTTTAACGCAATCTCTTCCTGCAAAATCTCATCTGAAAAGTCGTAGTGTTCTGCCATCGGGTCATCTGACTTGCTGGAATGGTGAAGGCACAGGAGGCTTACTTCCCTTCTATCTGATCGGGAGTAGCCTCTTTCCTTCATCAGGGCAATAACATTGCTCTTAAGGAATTTACGGCACATCGTATTAAATGCCCCCTCTTTCCCTTTTATTGTCCCGTCATGCTTCATACCCTTTACCGCCCCTTCCGGGCTGTATGTTTTCACCAGTTTATCCAGTGATCGTTTTGAAAATGCTTGCATAGGGTCGCGCGGCTGCAAAAACACATAATCTTTATTGCACTCAGGAACTGAATCGCGCCAGGCTTTCTGCTCGTCGATAATCCTCCTGATCTCTGGCGTTATTGGCAGACGGAAAGCCTTTTGTGTTTTCATCGCCCCGCGCATACCGATCACGCCTTCTGGATAAACGATTTCATCTGCATCCTCGTTGACGTAATCCCAGCGCAAGTTATTAATGTTTATCGGGCGAACGCCAGTAATAATCATGAATCTAACGGCATTTTTCTGGTGTATAGAGGTGCAGGCAGCCACATTGAGCCAAAGGCGGGCGATTGATTCAATATCCGTAAATAGTCGCGTTGGGGTTGGTTTCTGCACACGAGAAGAAACATAATCATCTGGCAAACTGGCGGCAATGTTACGCCCATTGCAAAGTGTAGGAGCACAAAATTTCCAGAACCGACGAAGCTCACCAAATAATTCTAGCGCGTTATTATTGGAACGTGTTGCGATCCACTCATCCAGAACATCCACCAGCCGACTGTAAGTCACATCACTGAAAACTTCACGCTCTCCGAACGTTGCTTTGATTCTGTCGATACGTACCCCATAGGTCGTGAAGCTATCAGGGCTCAACTTCTGCCGAGCGACTTTTGCTTTAAGGTCTTCACGGTACATTTCCAAAGCGGCGTGGACAGATTCAGCACGTAACCCACCCTCTGCCATTTCTGATGCTTTCTCTCTGGCTATTTGAATTGCGAGTTCCGGCCATTCGCCAAGTTTTTTACCTTTCAACCCCATCTTTTTAGGGAACTCAGCGTAAAAGGTCACCTTACCTGCTTTACTAAAATCAATACGGAGATAATTTTCTTTTTCGTATTTGGAACGACGGGCGACGCCAGAAGCGGAGAGGATAATTTTGGCGGCAGCAACACAGATTTTCATGTGTGCGCTGGTATAGGGGGGTTTACAGGCATCCCACTTTTCAGACGCGGCTAAAACATCGTCATTATTGGGGCTATCTGGTTTATGTGTTACAGTGCGCGGCATTCTCAATCCTTATCTGCGAAGGCACAGAAAACAAGCTCACACATGCAGGTCTTTTCAACGGGACAAAATGCAATGTGTTGCGGCTTTGTGTTACTGGACTGAGTTTATCAGGGTTAAATACACTGTATCAACATACAGTAAGTAAATAATAGAGAGTGACAGAGAAACTCTTTAACTTTCTGATTTTAAAATGATTTTACGGTAATTCATTGAAATGTCATTACTAATTACTAAACGCTGTATCAATTGCGATATGTGCGAGCCCGAATGCCCGAATGAGGCGATTTCGATGGGTGATAGCATTTACGAGATTAACAGCGACAAGTGTACGGAATGCGTAGGCCATTACGACACGCCAACCTGCCAGAAGGTGTGCCCGATCCCCAATACTATTTTGAAAGATCCGGCACATGTCGAAACAGAAGAGCAGTTGTGGGATAAGTTTGTGCTGATGCACCACGCCGATAAACTTTAACCGCGTCGCCATCCGGCAACGTGCAGAATCTAACTCTCGATAATCACCGTGGCGCAGGCGTAGTGACGCTCATCGGCCAGCGTCACATGCATATGCGCGACGCCGAGTTTTTCCGCCAGTTTTAACGCCTCTCCCCATAATCGCAGACGCGGCTTACCGAGTTCGTCGTTAAAGACTTCAAACTGATTAAACGCCAGCCCATTGCGAATACCCGTGCCAAAGGCTTTTGCTGCCGCCTCTTTGACTGCAAAACGCTTCGCCAGAAAACGCACCGGCTGCTGATGCGTTTCCCAGATTGCCCATTCGTTGTCGCTGAGCACACGTCTTGCCAGACGGTCGCCGGAACGGGAGATTACCGCTTCGATGCGGGCAATCTCCACGATATCCGTACCTAATCCCAAAATCGCCATTAGCCACGCGCTTCCAGCATCAGGCGCTTCATTTCGACTACGGCATCTTTCAGACCGCTCATCACCGCGCGCCCGATAATGGCATGGCCAATGTTCAGCTCGTGCATTTCCGGGATCCGTGCGATAGCTTTAACGTTGTGATACGTCAGACCGTGACCCGCATTCACCTTCAGGCCAAGGCTGGCGGCAAAAGTTGCCGCTTTGGCGATACGCGCCAGTTCGCTGGCCTGCTCTGCGTCGTTTTTCGCATCGGCGTAACAGCCGGTGTGAATTTCAATAAACGGCGCGCCAACTTCCGCAGCGGCCTTAATCTGTTCTTCGTCGGCATCGATAAACAGCGAAACCAGAATGCCTGCGTCCGCCAGGCGTTTGCAGGCATCGCGCATCTTGTCACGCTGACCGGCGACGTCCAGACCACCTTCAGTGGTAACTTCCTGACGTTTTTCCGGCACCAGGCAGCAAAAATGCGGCTTAGTCTCAACGGCAATCGCCAGCATCTCTTCGGTGACTGCCATTTCCAGATTCATGCGCGTATCCAGCGTCTGGCGCAAAATGCGCACGTCACGGTCGGTGATATGGCGACGGTCTTCACGCAGATGTACGGTAATACCGTCCGCGCCCGCCTGTTCAACGATAAACGCTGCCTGAACCGGGTCCGGATATGCGGTACCGCGTGCATTACGTAACGTGGCAATGTGGTCAATATTGACGCCTAACAGTAATTCAGCCATGACAATCCTCGTTAATCATTATTTGTTTTTACTGCGCGTTTTGGCATAAATTGCCGGAACAGTTCCCGGCTTTTTAACGGCTTACCACCAAGATACGGCTTTAACGCCATGCGGGTAAAGCGTTTCGCGGCGCGTAACGTATCGACATCAGGAAATTCACGCGACTCAAGTGCTTTGAGATGGCGTCCGGTAAAGGTATTGTTATCAATAACGACGCTGGCAATAAACCCTTTTTCTTCCCGGTAACGATAGGTCATAGTGTCGTCTACCGGCTCGCCGCTGCCCGCACAGTGGGTAAAATCGACGCCGTACCCCAGATGTCCAAGTAAGGCCAGCTCAAAGCGACGCAATGCAGGTTCTGGCGAACCCGTCGCACCAGCCAGCGCCTGGATACAATTCAGATAATCGAAAAAGAGTTCAGAAAAGCGGGTCTCGTATTCAAGGACGCGGGAGATAAGTTCGTTGATATACAAGCCGCTGTACAGCGTGATACCGCTAAGAGGGAGTGCCAGAGAAACGGCTTCAGCACTACGTAGGGTTTTTACCTCTCCACGCCCACCAAAGCGAAGCAACAACGGGGTAAAAGGCTGGAGTGCGCCTTTAAGATTGGAGCGTTTGGAACGTGCGCCTTTAGCCACCAGGCGCACGCGACCCGACTCTTCCGTGAAGACGTCCAGCACGAGACTGGTTTCGCTCCAGGGGCGACTATGCAGGACAAAAGCGCGTTGCCATCCTTCCATCATACCCGCCGTCTTTCAAGTTGCAGGGATTTAGACGTCGTCGCCGTAACCGAGGCTGCGCAGCGCGCGTTCGTCATCGGCCCAGCCGGATTTCACTTTCACCCACAGTTCGAGGTGAACGGGCGCTTCGAACATCTCCTGCATGTCTTTACGCGCTTCGATGCCGATGGTTTTAATTTTGGCCCCTTTGTTGCCAATAACCATCTTCTTCTGCCCTTCACGTTCAACGAGAATCAGACCGTTAATATCGTAACCACCGCGCTCATTGGAGATAAAACGCTCAATTTCCACGGTAACGGAGTACGGCAGTTCAGCCCCCAGAAAACGCATCAGCTTTTCGCGGATGATTTCAGAGGCCATAAAGCGCTGAGAACGGTCGGTGATGTAATCTTCCGGGAAGTGATGAATCGCTTCCGGCAGATGCTTACGTACGATGCCCGCAACAGTATCAACATTCAGGCCGGTCTCGGCAGAAATCGGCACGATATCAAGGAAGTTCATCTGGCTTGCCAGGAACTGCAGGTGCGGCAGCAGATCGGCTTTTTCCTGAACGTTGTCGACTTTGTTCACGGCCAGAATAACCGGAGCTTTACCGTCGCGCAGCTTGTTGAGCACCATTTCGTCATCCGGCGTCCAGCGGGTGCCTTCGACAACGAAAATAACCAGTTCAACATCACCAATCGAGCTGCTCGCCGCTTTATTCATCAGGCGGTTGATCGCCCGTTTTTCTTCCATATGCAGGCCCGGGGTATCAACATAAATCGCCTGATACGCGCCTTCAGTATGGATGCCAACAATACGGTGACGTGTTGTCTGAGCCTTACGTGAAGTAATAGAAATCTTCTGCCCAAGCAGATTATTCAACAGGGTGGATTTGCCGACGTTCGGGCGACCGACGATGGCAATAAATCCGCAGTAAGTTTTCTCTTCGCTCATTCCAGCTCCAGTTTTTTTAACGCCTGTTCGGCGGCAGCCTGCTCAGCCTTACGACGGCTCGAACCTGTGCCAACCACCGGTTCACTCAGGCCGCTGACCTGGCAGTGGATAGTAAATTCTTGATCGTGTGCTTCACCACGGACCTGTACCACCAAATAAGACGGCAGAGGCAGGTGGCGACCCTGCAAATATTCCTGCAGGCGCGTTTTCGGATCTTTTTGTTTGTCGCCTGGGCTAATTTCATCCAGACGAGTTTGATACCAGTTCAGGATTAATTGCTCAACGGTTTGAATATCGCTGTCGAGGAAGACGCCGCCGATCAAGGCTTCAACGGTATCGGCCAGGATCGATTCACGACGGAAGCCGCCGCTTTTCAGCTCACCAGGCCCCAAACGTAAACATTCACCGAGGTCAAACTCACGGGCTAATTCAGCCAGCGTATTGCCGCGAACCAGCGTTGCGCGCATGCGGCTCATGTCACCTTCGTCCACTCGTGGGAAACGGTGATACAGCGCATTAGCGATAACAAAGCTCAAAATAGAGTCGCCCAGAAATTCTAAACGCTCGTTATGTTTGCTGCTGGCGCTCCGGTGAGTTAATGCCTGCTGCAAAAGCTCCTGATGATTAAAAGTGTAGCCCAGCTTCCGTTGAAGCCGATTAATTACGATGGGGTTCATGCGATACCAATAAATGAATGCGTCAACAATTCAGCACACGAAACAGACCTGATATACGCACTTTGCGGAGCCATCTGGCTTCGCCTGCATGCTTTTATATACAAACCAACGCTGTTTCGTGTGCCGTGGCAACCTGTCGGTGCCAACCTAAAACTTCGGGGGAATATTCTATACACAACGACAAGGGATGTCGTTAGTCTGCGGGAATTTATCCGAGAAATAATTCACGCTGCCGCCGTAATGACGACAACGTGAACGATTATCGGTGATTAGTGAATGCCACCAATACGGCTTAAACGCACACCGGTCGGCCATTCACCTTCTTGCTTATCGAAACTCATCCAGATAGCGGTCGCTTTACCCACCAGATTCGCTTCCGGCACAAATCCCCAGTAACGGCTGTCCGCGCTGTTGTCACGGTTATCACCCATCATGAAGTAGTGCCCTGGCGGGACGATCCAGGTTGCCAGTTGCTGACCAGGCTGGCGGTAATACATTCCCACCTGATCCTGCGCGATTGGCACGGTCAGAATGCGGTGCGTAACCTCACCCAGCGTTTCTTTACGCTCAGAGAGACGAATACCGTTCTCTTTCGTTTCGTTCGGCGGAACTTCAAAGAAGCCACTGGTCGCTTCCCCACCGTTACGGCGCGCAAAGGTCTGTACGAAATCACTTGGCTGAACATCCGAATACGTTACCGGCAGCGCGTTTTCACACGCCTGACCGGAACGGCATCCTGGCTGAATAGTCACTTCTTTCGCCACTGGATCGTACGTTACTTTGTCTCCCGGTAAACCGACAGCACGTTTAATGTAGTCCAGGCGCGGATCTTCCGGGTATTTAAACACCACGATATCACCGCGTTTCGGATGACCGGTTTCGATCAGCGTTTTCTGGTAAATCGGATCTTTAATCCCGTAGGCGAATTTCTCCACCAGGATAAAGTCACCGATAAGCAGCGTCGGCATCATCGAACCTGACGGGATCTGGAACGGCTCATAAATAAATGAACGTACCACCAGCACAATCGCCAGTACCGGGAAAACGGATGCCCCGGTTTCCAGCCAGCCCGGCTTAGGGGATACTTTTTTCAGCGTTGCTTTATCCAGTGAATCACCTGCAGCAGCTTGCGCTGCTGCCTGACGCTCCCGGCGTTTTGGTGCGAAGATGAATTTATCTACGCACCATAAAATGCCCGTCACCAGTGTGGCAATCACCAGAATCAGGGCAAACATGTTCGCCATGCCAACTCCTTAAGATTATTTGCTGTCTTTACCGACATGCAGAATGGCGAGGAACGCTTCCTGCGGCAGTTCGACGTTACCGATCTGCTTCATGCGCTTTTTACCCTCTTTCTGTTTTTGCAGCAGCTTTTTCTTACGGCTGATATCACCGCCGTAGCATTTCGCCAGAACGTTTTTACGCAGTTGCTTCACGGTTGAACGCGCGATGATGTGCGTACCAATGGCCGCCTGGATCGCGATATCAAACTGCTGGCGAGGGATTAGATCTTTCATCTTCTCAACCAGTTCACGGCCACGGCTCTGGGAGTTGTCGCGGTGAGTAATCAGCGCCAGCGCATCGACACGTTCGTTGTTGATAAGGACATCAACGCGCACCATGTCAGACGCCTGGAAGCGTTTGAAGTTATAGTCCAGCGACGCATAGCCGCGAGAGGTCGACTTCAGACGGTCGAAGAAATCGAGTACTACTTCCGCCATCGGAATCTCATACGTCAGCGCCACCTGGTTACCGTGGTAAACCATGTTGGTCTGGACGCCACGCTTCTCGATACACAGGGTGATGACGTTGCCAAGGTAAGCCTGCGGCAGCAGCATGTGACACTCAGCGATCGGCTCACGCAGTTCGTAGATGTTGTTCAGCGGCGGCAGCTTGGACGGGCTATCGACGTAGATAGTCTCTTTCGCCGTGGTTTCGACTTCGTAGACTACGGTCGGCGCGGTAGTGATCAGATCCAGATCGTATTCACGCTCCAGACGTTCCTGAATGATCTCCATGTGCAGCAGACCAAGGAAGCCACAACGGAAGCCGAAGCCTAGCGCGGTAGAGCTTTCCGGTTCGTAGAACAGGGAGGCGTCGTTCAGGCTCAGCTTGCCAAGCGCGTCACGGAAGTTTTCATAGTCGTCAGAGCTGACCGGGAACAGACCGGCGTAAACCTGTGGCTTCACTTTTTTAAAGCCTGGCAGCGGTTTGTCTGCCGGGTTACGCGCCTGCGTCAGGGTATCGCCAACCGGCGCGCCGAGGATGTCTTTAATCGCACAAACCAACCAACCTACCTCGCCGCATTTCAGCTCGGTACGGTCAACCTGTTTTGGCGTGAAGATCCCCAGGCGGTCGGCGTTATAGACCTGACCGGTGCTCATTACTTTAATTTTGTCGCCTTTACGCATGGTGCCGTTTTTAATACGTACCAGCGACACCACGCCAAGGTAGTTGTCGAACCATGAGTCGATGATCAGCGCCTGTAATGGGCCTTCCGGATCACCTTCCGGCGGCGGAATGTCGCGTACCAGACGTTCAAGAACGTCAGTGACGCCAACGCCGGTTTTCGCCGAGCAGCGAACGGCATCTGTCGCATCGATACCGACGATATCTTCGATCTCTTCCGCTACGCGTTCAGGATCGGCGGCCGGTAGGTCGATTTTGTTCAGAACCGGCACCACTTCCAGATCCATTTCCATGGCGGTATAGCAGTTAGCCAGGGTCTGCGCTTCTACGCCCTGCCCGGCATCAACCACCAGCAGTGCACCTTCACAGGCGGCAAGCGAGCGGGAAACTTCATACGAGAAGTCAACGTGGCCCGGGGTGTCGATAAAGTTAAGCTGATAGGTTTCACCATCAGATGCTTTGAAATCGAGCGTCACGCTCTGCGCTTTGATAGTAATACCGCGCTCACGCTCAAGATCCATCGAGTCGAGAACCTGCGCTTCCATTTCACGGTCAGACAGGCCACCGCAGATCTGGATAATACGGTCAGACAGCGTCGATTTACCGTGGTCGATGTGAGCTATGATTGAAAAGTTACGTATGTTCTTCATATAGTGTAATTATTGTGCCTTACGCCCGCCTGAGCAGGCTCTGAGAAGTCGCTGTTCTGAGCTTAACGTCTGTTTAAGTGAAACGCCGCATTCTACACTACAACGCTGAGGCGAGGAAATGTTCATAGAGCAAGGATAGCGGGAACTGGAAACAACTTTGCAAAGTCGATGAAACTTTTGTCGGATGGCGGCATAAACGCCTTATCCGGCCTACGCCTGCATCTGAGGACGCGGTAGGCCTGATAAGCGCAGTGCCATCAGGCAAAGATATCACTGCTGGGTTTCGACGCGAATAAGATCGGGCGGGAGAGCAACGTTCAGAATGACCGGCTGCCAGGCTTCGCGTTCAGCAAGCTTACGAGAGTATCCACGAGCAATCAGGAATCCGCCCACGCCCCCCAGCACTGCTCCGCTTAATGCCGCAAGATCGGAACCAAACAGTACCTGGAATAGCGCCGCGAAAAGAAACAGTCCCGCCAACGGAGACATGTAGACCAGCATCGCCGAACCGAGCAGGCTACCTTCGGCAATGCCCAGTTCAACTTTTTGACCAGGGGTCAAGGGATCGTCGCAGGGCACCACGATGGTGTGTGTGGTCTGTGGTCCCAGTTTGTTCAGCACGCGGCTCCCGCATCCGGCCCGGGAAGCACAGCTGCTACATGATGCTTTAACATCACAGCTGACCGTCGCCAGACCATTTTGCCAGGAGACGACCGTCGCCCACTCTTTAATCATTGTGCAGCCCTGAACTTAATATTGTCCGCGATACGCTTCGCCGTTTGCGGCGGAAGCTCACCGACAATAGTGATTTCGGCGTTATCTCGCACGCTGGTGCTAACCGTGCGGCGTCCAGTGCGCAGCAGTTGATCGGCGCTGTTTTGCATCGCGCGGTTTACGTTCACGGAGAAACTGAACAGACCATCGGAATAAAGCCGTGATTCGATCGGCATGTTATCCATCGTCGGCAGCGGACGTCGACTGCTGGACACCTCGCTGAAGCCTTGCGGCAACCACGACGGACTCCAGTTGAAGTTGGTTTTCTCACCCGCAGGAACTGACAACAACGGCGGCAGATTGGCTTTCGCCAGCGTCTGCATGCTGTCGCTGACACCGTTGTTAACAGTAAACGCGATGACACGGAACTGTTCCAGCGTTTCGCCATCACGGTCAAGAAGATCAACACGCATTGGCAGCTTGGTCTCAGTGTCCATCCAAACGATATAGCTGTAACGGGTGCCGTCACGCGCCACAACGCGGATCACTTCACAGAGCCTATCGGCAATACGGGTGCGGCCTACTGAGATAAAATCATAGTAGGGAGCAAGACGTTTGAAGTCGGTGTAAATCAGGGAGGGCAGTGAGTCAACGATATAGTCGCCGTTCAGCGTGAACGGTTCGAGACCTGGCTCAAAATAACTGATTTCGTTGCCACGTTGCACCACTTCCCGGCGCGGACCATCCATTTGCAACAGTTGCGCGAGCGGACGGTTATCCAGGCGGGCATGGCGATAACGTAGGGATTCAACACCCTGCTTATTGATGCTGACAAATGACAGCTCATAGGTGAGCGACTGGCTGGCCAGATTCATCTGCTGCAACAACGCCCCGGACGCAGGATTGGCCGAGGCGTTGACAGAGAAGAACAGGCTACCAGCCACAAGTGACATGGCAAACCAAAGTTGCTTCATTACTGCGATTGCGTTCCTAAAGTTTGAATTCCTGGCACCTGCACAGCGGCTTGCTGTGTCTGGGCCTGCTCAAACTGAAGCTGTTCAGAGTGCAGTCGACGTTGCAGTTCGTAATCCTGCAACATGGCATTAATACGACGACGCTGCTCCTGTACCTGCTGTTGCTGACCGCCGCTGGCCGTCGCGTCAGAAGGTACACCCAGGCTTACCGGACTGGCTTTACCCATCATCGGTAATGTATTAAATACCGGCGTTTCGGGCTGCTGGGACGTTTCAGATTGCCCATTATAGTGCTGGACGCCAACAATAACTGCAAGTGATACACACGCGGCCACACCCATTTGAGTAAGCTGCGCGGCCCACGGACGCATTTTCTTCCAGAACGGCATTTTCTGCCACTGGTGCGGTGCTGGCTGGGCCTCAGGAATCAATGGCGCCGTCTGACGTACCGGCTCATCCTGGATGGCGGCCATTACGCGGGCGGAAATATCGAAATGGAGAACGTCGGCAGTATCACCTCGCATGGAATCGCGAATCAGGTGATAACTCTCCCAGGTTTTTTGCATTTCCGGGTCGTGAGCCAGCTCTTTGAGCAACTCAGTATCCAGCGTTTCGCCATCCATTAAAGCGGAAAGTTTTTCTTTCTGCATGCCTAATACCTTTTCCAGTATCCCGCTATCGTCAACGCCTGATAAGCGGTTGAACTTTATTATCAATAGCTTCCCTCGCTCGGAAGATACGTGAACGCACCGTACCCACCGGACAATCCATGATAGCGGCTATCTCTTCATAGCTCAGGCCATCCAGCTCCCGCAAGGTTATTGCCATGCGTAAATCTTCCGGGAGGGACTCAATAGTTCGGAAAACTATCTGTCTCAGTTCTTCTGACAACATTAAGTTCTCAGGGTTCGAAATTTCTTTCAGCGCACCGCCACTTTCGTAATTTTCTGCTTCAATCGCATCTATATCACTGGAAGGTGGACGACGCCCCTGAGCGACCAGGTAATTCTTCGCTGTATTGACCGCAATACGATACAGCCAGGTATAAAAAGCACTATCCCCCCGGAACGAGTCCAGCGCACGATAGGCTTTGATAAATGCTTCTTGTACTACATCGGGTACATCACCCGACGGTACATAGCGAGAAACCAGACTCGCCACCTTATGCTGATAGCGCACTACCAGTAGGTTAAAGGCTTTCTGATCTCCCTTCTGGACCCGTTCTACCAGGACCTGGTCCGTTAACTGCTCGCTCATCCGAGGTAAAGTCTCCCCAAACCAAATTTCCACGCGCCTTCGAAACGCCACTCCATCAGCTTCACTATGAGCAAGCAAATGCTTAGAGTGCTCAAGTTTCGTAAAGTTCCGTTACGCATTGTTTTTTGTTTGTCATGTTGTAGACAGGTCTTATCTCTCATTATAAGTCTACATAACCCGATCAACGCACTATCTGTACAGAAATGCCCATTTCACCGCTTGCAGAGTAACCCAACGGGCACTTTATTTCATCACATAATCTGGTGCTAACGGCCTGCTTCACAAAATATTTTTGCCTATTTCGCCCTCATCATGTTTTTCTTTCATGTTTAGTCATTGCAACACGTTTAAAAATAAAACGTGCAGTATCGCGCAATGTGGTGCTATGGTGACCAAACACTGTTTAGTAAATTAAACAAAAATCATGAATACGACTCCTGAATTATCCTGTGACGTGCTGATCATTGGCAGCGGGGCTGCCGGACTCTCACTGGCGCTGCGCCTGGCTGAAAAGCATCAGGTTATTGTCCTGAGCAAAGGGCCGGTCAGCGAAGGCTCGACATTTTATGCCCAGGGCGGTATTGCCGCGGTTTTCGATGAAACCGACAGTATCGACTCCCACGTTGAAGATACGCTGATTGCCGGGGCCGGGCTGTGCGATCGCCATGCGGTGGAATTTGTCGCCAGCAATGCCCGTACCTGCGTTCAATGGCTTATCGATCAGGGCGTCTTATTTGATACGCAGGTTCAGCCTAACGGTGAAGAGAGCTATCACCTGACCCGTGAAGGCGGTCACAGCCATCGACGCATCCTGCACGCTGCGGATGCTACCGGCAAAGAAGTCGAAACCACCCTCGTCAGCCAGGCACAAAATCATCCCAACATCCGGGTTCTCGAGCGCAGTAATGCTGTCGACCTGATTGTCTCCGATAAAATCGGTCTGCCGGGAACGCGTCGGGTTGTCGGTGCCTGGATCTGGAATCGTAATAAAGAAGCCGTAGAAACCTGCCATGCGAAGTCGGTAGTGCTGGCCACCGGCGGCGCGTCAAAGGTATATCAATACACCACCAATCCGGATATTTCCTCGGGTGACGGAATTGCAATGGCCTGGCGTGCGGGATGCCGCGTCGCCAACCTGGAGTTTAACCAGTTTCACCCAACAGCGCTGTATCATCCGCAGGCGCGCAATTTTCTGCTGACCGAAGCGCTGCGCGGCGAAGGCGCGCACCTGAAACGCCCGGACGGTTCACGCTTTATGCCCGATTTTGACGAGCGTGGCGAACTGGCTCCCCGCGATATTGTCGCCCGCGCCATTGATCATGAAATGAAGCGCCTGGGTGCAGATTGCATGTTCCTCGATATCAGTCATAAACCGGAAGAATTTGTTCGTCAGCATTTCCCGATGATTTATGAAAAGTTGCTGGGACTGGGCATTGATCTAACCAAAGAACCTGTTCCCATCGTGCCTGCCGCGCACTATACCTGCGGCGGCGTGATGGTTGATGACTTTGGCCGTACCGATGTCGATGGGTTGTATGCGATCGGCGAAGTGAGTTACACCGGCCTGCATGGCGCCAACCGGATGGCATCGAACTCATTGCTGGAGTGTCTGGTTTACGGTTGGTCCGCGGCTGAAGATATCGACAGGCGTATGCCTTATGCACGCGGCGTCAGCACGCTCCCGGGCTGGGATGAAAGCCGGGTAGAAAATCCAGATGAATTGGTTGTTATCCAGCATAACTGGCATGAGCTGCGGCTGTTCATGTGGGATTACGTCGGTATTGTGCGCACCACTAAACGTCTGGAACGCGCCCTGCGCCGTATCACCATGCTGCAACAGGAAATCGACGAGTATTACGCCCATTTCCGTGTGTCGAACAACCTACTGGAGCTGCGCAATCTGGTGCAGGTTGCCGAGCTGATTGTCCGCTGCGCGATGATGCGCAAAGAGAGTCGGGGCCTGCACTACACGCTGGATTACCCAGAACAGCTTCCAGAGGCGGGCCCGTCAATTCTCTCGCCGCTCAGTCATCACATAAACAGATAGAACGCCTGGGTCAGCGCCGTATAACCTTCAGAGTAACGTTGGTCTGGCCCACGGATCACCAGCCTGTCGCTAAAGCACTCCCCGGCCTGCGGGGAGAATGCCAGCAATACCCGATGCGGTAGACGGGCCTCGGTTTCTGCTACATCCGTGCGCAATCGCAGATGCCAGCCCATGCTAAGCGCCTGCTGAGTAAATGCGTTACCAATCTGCTCCGGTAACACAACACAAAAAAAACCGTCTTCCGTAATGCAGTCCGCCGCCAGCGTAAGCAACGCCTGGTGATCGAGCGAGGTGGTATAGCGGGCCTGCTCGCGCTGCGGTGTAGCGCATTCCACGCCCTGTTCATAATAGGGAGGATTGCTGATTATCAAATCAAAACGCACAGTCTGACGCGGCATCCACTGTTGCGCATCTTCTGTATGAACACTCACGCGATGCATCCACGGAGATTGCGCGATGTTCTCCTGCGCCTGCTGCGCGGCGTCGACATCAAGCTCCACGGCGTCAATGATGACGTTTTCATCAGTGCGCTGGGCCAGCATCAGCGCCAACAGGCCGCTCCCGGTACCAATATCCAGGATCCGCTTTACGCCCGCAACGGGGGCCCAAGCCCCCAATAAAATACCGTCCGTTCCGACTTTCATTGCACAGCGATCGTGTGCCACAAAAAACTGCTTAAAAGTAAATCCATTACGTTTCAGTACGGATGTAGACTGGGGCATGAAGAACAACCTTCCTGGAAAAAAAACGATAACATAGGATAAAAACAATACCTGAGAAGGTATATCCATACAAACAGATGAAGATTGCAGCCGTAACGTCTATAATCAGCGCCCCACACAGAGGTAGAACATGACTGTAACGACTTTTTCCGAACTTGAACTCGACGAAAGCCTGCTGGAAGCCCTCCAGGATAAAGGTTTCACTCGCCCGACCGCCATTCAGGCTGCCGCCATTCCGCCTGCGCTCGATGGCCGTGATGTACTCGGTTCTGCGCCGACAGGCACCGGTAAAACGGCGGCATATTTGCTGCCAGCGTTGCAGCACCTGCTCGACTTCCCACGCAAGAAATCCGGTCCGCCGCGCATTTTAATCCTGACGCCAACGCGCGAACTGGCGATGCAGGTTGCTGAACACGCCCGTGAGCTGGCGAAAAATACGCATCTGGATATCGCGACCATTACCGGCGGCGTGGCTTACATGAACCACATGGAAGTCTTTAGCGAAAACCAGGACATCGTGGTTGCCACCACGGGTCGTCTGCTGCAATACATTAAAGAAGAAAACTTCGACTGCCATGCGGTTGAGACGCTAATTCTCGATGAAGCAGATCGTATGCTGGACATGGGTTTTGCCCAGGACATCGAACATATCGCCGGTGAAACCCGCTGGCGTAAGCAAACCATGCTGTTCTCCGCCACGCTGGAAGGCGATGCGATTAAAGATTTTGCCGAGCGTCTGTTGGAAGATCCGGTAGAAGTCTCAGCGGATCCGTCCACCCGCGAACGCAAGAAGATCCATCAGTTTTACTACCGTGCTGATGACATCGAGCACAAAACTGCCCTGCTGATCCATCTGTTAAAACAGCCGGAAGCGACCCGCTCGATTGTCTTCGTACGTAAACGCGAGCGTGTGCACGAGCTGGCAGGCTGGCTGCGCCAGGCGGGCATTAACAACTGCTATCTCGAAGGCGAGATGGTGCAGAACAAACGCAATGAAGCGATCAAACGCCTGACCGATGGCCGCGTGAACGTGCTGGTAGCCACCGACGTTGCCGCTCGCGGGATCGATATTCCTGACGTCAGCCATGTGTTTAACTTCGACATGCCGCGCAGTGGCGATGCCTATCTGCACCGCATTGGCCGTACCGGTCGCGCAGGTCGTAAAGGTACTGCGATCTCTTTGGTTGAAGCGCACGACCATCTGCTTCTCGGCAAAGCGAGCCGCTATATTGACGAACCGCTGAAAGCACGCGTCATCGACGAACTACGTCCAACCACGCGCGCGCCAAGTGAGAAATCCAACGGTAAACCATCCAAGAAAGTGCTGGCGAAGCGCGCCGAGAAAAAAGCGAAAGAGAAAGAGAAGCCGCGGGTGAAAAAACGTCACCGCGATGCAAAAAATATCGGCAAACGTCGTAAGCCGAGCGGAGCTGCTACCCAGCAGTCCGACAAAGAGTAAACCGAATGCCGGGCCGTTTAGCCCGGCATTTTTTCACGTGATGCAAAACTCTCTTCAATACACTCAAGAAACACACGCATCGCCGGACTAACGACTTTTCCGGCATGATAACCACACAATGCCGTAATTAACTCAGGTTGTTCACTGTACGGTAATTCAATCAATTCCCCTGAACGTAGCTCCCTCTCAACGGCAAAACGCGGCAAAAAGCTGACCCCAAGATTTGCCGATACGCACTGCTTAATGCTTTCAATGCTCCATAACTCAATGGTATTTTCCAGCGTAATCTGTCGTTTACGCAGTAGCCCCTCGAAGCGCTGTCTGAAAATACATTGCGGCTCATTAATGATAAAACTGCAGGGAATGTGCTGGTTATACTGAGTAAAATTAACGTGCTGGAGCAGCGGCGAAGCAACTAATGCCAGTGACTGATCGCCTAGCGGCATCAACTCAAGGGCATCGTCATTACCCACCCGATACCCCCCCCCAGATCGACCTCATCACTGAGCAACGCATCGCGAATTACATAACAATTGAGTGACTGTAAAGACAACCGCACATGGGGCGCACGTTGTTTAACTCGCTGTAAAACCTGCGGCATTTTATACGCCAGCAGCGTTTCGCCCGTCATTTTCACTGGCGGTTATGGATCCTGCCATCATCCATTGGCTCAGTTGGGCTGGGGCAGCTTATATCCTGTGGCTGGCGCTGAAGATCGCCACCAGCCCGGCTACAAACGATGATTTGCGGTCAGAGCCGATTAGCTTCTGGGCGAGTTTTGGCTTGCAGTTTGTTAACGTGAAATCATTTTGTACGGCATTACCGCGTTATCCACGTTTGTATTACCGTACACTCAGGACGCACACTGGCTGATTGGAGTGAGTATTCTGTTGGCGCTGATCGGCACCTTCACAAATGCCTGCTGGGCGCTGGCGGGCCATCTTTTTCAGCGCGTTTTTCGCCGTTACGGCCGGCAGTTGAATATCATTCTGGCGCTGCTGTTGGTGTATTGCGCGGTAAGGATCTTTTACTAACGGATGCAAAAAAGCGGAAGACACACTGGCATCTTCCGCTTTTTGATTCTTTGCTAAACGGGGCTATTCCCCGTGAGCCTTACAGGCTCTCAGTAAAGGTACGAGCGATAACGTCGCGCTGCTGTTCTGGGGTCAGAGAGTTGAAACGCACTGCATAACCAGAAACACGGATGGTCAGCTGCGGATATTTTTCCGGATGCTTAACTGCATCTTCCAGCGTTTCGCGACGCAGAACGTTCACGTTCAGGTGCTGACCACCTTCCACGCGGACTTCCGGCTGTACGTCTACCGGTACTTCACGGTATTCGATTTCGCCCAGTTTGCTGACAGCAACGACTTCATCAGCATTGAAACCTGCTTTCGCAACGATGCAGCGTGCTTCGCCTTTTTCGCTGTCCAGCAGCCAGAAAGAGTTCAGCAGGTCGTCGTTTGCAGCTTTAGTAATCTGGATACCTGTAATCATTTGATGCCTCCCCGGCAAAATTATTTGATCTCGGTTGGCCGTCATCCGGCCAATTGGTAAAACCATTGTTGCTTGAGTGTATATATACCCCTCACACACCCTTGAATCTTTGATTTAAATCAACAAAAACCACACATGAAAAGTGGTGATAGGTGGATTTTATTGTTTTACATCAACTTACGCCGTGTACACAGCTAAACTTTTTACATAAATTTTCAACTATCTTTAAGGGGTAGACCATTGAGAAACGTACAGAATTTTGCGACGTCGAAAGAAGCAGTTAAGCTAGGGGGATTGAAAATTCGCAGGAGAGCGAGATGGCCACCGAATTAACCTGGCACGATGTGCTGGCTGAAGAAAAACAGCAGCCTTATTTTGTTAACACACTGCATACTGTTGCCGGCGAGCGTCAGTCAGGAATGACAATTTATCCGCCGCAAAAAGATGTGTTTAACGCGTTTCGTTTTACCGAGCTTGGTGACGTGAAAGTTGTCATCCTGGGTCAGGATCCTTACCACGGCCCAGGCCAGGCACACGGTCTCGCGTTCTCTGTTCGTCCGGGGATTGCCACTCCACCTTCGTTGCTGAACATGTACAAAGAGCTGGAAGCAACAATTCCCGGCTTCACCCGCCCCACACACGGATATCTGGAAAGCTGGGCACGCCAGGGGGTACTATTACTCAACACCGTACTCACCGTTCGCGCCGGTCAGGCACATTCTCACGCCAGCCTTGGGTGGGAAACATTTACCGATAAAGTCATCAGCCTGATTAACCAACATCGGGAAGGCGTGGTTTTCCTGCTCTGGGGTTCTCACGCACAGAAGAAAGGCGCGATTATTGATGCGCAGCGTCACCATGTGTTGAAAGCGCCCCACCCATCACCACTCTCTGCGCATCGCGGTTTCTTTGGTTGCAATCACTTTGTACTGGCGAATGAATGGCTGGAACAACGAGGTGAAAAACCGATTGACTGGATGCCGGTATTACCCGCAGAAAGCGAGTAAAAAAATGCCAGCGATTCGCTGGCATTTTTATTATCAGGCTTTGTTCTGACGCCACCACTCCGCGAGCAAAACGCCGGTCGCGACAGAAACATTGAGCGTTTCTACCTTGCCGGTACCGTCAATCGCCACGCACAGGTCGTCGGCTGAACATGCTGCTTCTGGCAGAGCTTCACGCTCACGCCCTAATACCAGCACCATTTTTTCCGGCAGCGCGGTAGTAAACAGCGGTTTACCTTTCACGCTTGAGGTCATCACTACCGTGTAACCCGCGTTACGGAAATCGTCCAACACATCGACAATGCTGTCACCGGTAATCGGCTGAACATGCTCTGCTCCACCTTCAGCAGTACGGATAGCCGCCCCCGATTCCAGCAGCGCCGCATCCTGAACCACCACGCCTTTCACACCGAAGTGCGCGCAGCTACGCATCATACCGCCCAGGTTATGCGGGTTAGCGATATCTTCCAGTGCCAGCACGCAATCCTGCGCCCCTGCCTGACTGACCCACTGCTTAACGGTGGTGCCGTTACGTTTTTTGATCAGGAAACAGACGCCACCGTGGTGTTCAGTGCCAGAGGCTTTCGCCAGCTCGGCTTCGTCAACCACGTGATAGGCTTTGCGGTTTGCCGCCATCCAGCGTAATGCTTCTTTAAAACGCGGGGTTACGCTCTGAACAAACCAGGCGCGGACGATAGCGTCCGGACGACTCTGGAACAGAGCCTGACAGGCATTCTCACCGTAAACGCGGGTTTCTTCCGCGCGCTGACGGCGTAATACTTCAGGATCGATAAAGCTCTTACCGCTAATACCGCCGTGATCGGCTTTATCCGCTGCGTCATCATTCGGTGCGCGGGAAACGGTACGCCACGGTGAATCTTCACGTCTGCGGTCGCGTTCTACATCGCGGTCACGCCCGCGTTCACGACCACGTTCGCTGTTCGGACCCTTTCGTTCATCACGGGCAGGGCGACGACCGCCTTCGGCTCGGGAAGTACCGGGGCGACCGCCGCCTTTGCCAGTACGTGGATTTTGGGTGCGTTTATCCGAGTCATCGTCACTGCGGACGTACATCACTTTGACCTTGCCGTTTTTGTTCTTCAGTTCGTCGCTCATGTTTTTCTCCACCTGCTCTGCGCGAAGCGCGCAGATTACCCGATGTGCACGTCGTTAGCCATTATTTCATTTAAAAGCTAAGGACTATTGTACTCATTGAATAAAACGCATTGTTGTTTAGAACAGACTCTCCGATAATATGTAACATAATAGAAACATACTGGCGTTTATGCCGTGAAGTCCACTCCACTCATCCAGAGGTTAGTTATGAATACCGTTTGTACCAGCTGCCAGGCTATCAACCGCATCCCTGACGATCGTGTCCAGGAAGCGGCTAAATGCGGACGCTGTGGTCACGACCTGTTTGATGGGGAGGTGATCAATGCGACCGGTGAGACACTGGATAAACTGTTAAAAGACGATCTCCCGGTGGTCGTTGACTTTTGGGCCCCCTGGTGTGGTCCATGTCGTAACTTCGCCCCGATTTTTGAAGATGTCGCGGAAGAGCGTAGCGGCAAAGTGCGTTTTGTTAAAGTGAATACGGAAGCCGAGCGTGAACTCAGCGCCCGTTTCGGTATCCGCAGCATTCCGACCATCATGATCTTCAGAAAAGGTGAAATCGTCGACATGCTTAACGGCGCTGTACCAAAAGCCCCGTTTGATAGCTGGCTTAACGAATCATTATAATCTCTACGGGGCGCATCTTGTGCCCCGTTTTCACCTCTGCGACAATAGCGTTTTTCAACGTGTTTCCCCATGACCGATAACGCTGTTCTTCAGTTACGCGCTGAGCGCCTCGCGCGCGCCACGCGTCCTTTCCTTGCCCGAGGTAATCGCGTTCGCCGCTGTCAACGCTGCCTGCTGCCGCAGAAGCTCTGCTTGTGCGCAACTCTGGCGCCCTCTGAGGCAAAAAGTCGCTTTTGTCTGGTGATGTTTGATACCGAGCCGATGAAGCCCAGCAACACGGGGCGTTTAATTGCCGATATTCTGCCCGATACCACGGCTTTTCAGTGGTCGCGTACCGAGCCGCCGCAGGCGCTGCTGGAACTGGTGAAAAATCCGGATTACCAGCCGATGGTTGTATTCCCGGCCTCCTATGCGGGTGAAGAGCGTGAAGTGATTTTCACGCCACCAGCCGGTAAGCCCCCATTGTTTATCATGCTCGACGGCACCTGGCCTGAGGCGCGTAAAATGTTCCGCAAAAGCCCGTACCTCGATAACCTGCCGGTGATCTCTGTTGATTTATCACGCCTTTCTGCTTACCACCTGCGTGGCGTTCACGCCGAAGGGCAATATTGCACAGCCGAGGTGGCCATCGCCTTGTTGGATCTGGCGGGAGATACGCAAGCCGCAGAAGGGTTAAGCGATCATTTTACTCGCTTTAAAACCCGCTACCTGGCAGGAAAAACTCAACATCAGGGAAACGTCACAGCAGATTCATCAGAAAACGTTTAAAATCATTCGGTCACTGGTGTCATTAAGGAAGCCGATATGAGTCAGCGTGGTCTGGAAGCACTATTGCGACCGAAATCCATTGCGGTGATTGGGGCGTCAATGAAGCCTAATCGCGCAGGTTACCTGATGATGCGTAACCTGCTTGCTGGCGGTTTCAATGGACCTGTTTTACCGGTGACGCCCGCATGGAAAGCGGTGTTGGGCGTACTGGCGTGGCCCAATATCAACAGCCTGCCTTTTAGCCCCGATCTCGCCGTGTTGTGCACCAATGCCAGCCGTAACCTGGCATTACTCGAAGCACTTGGCGAGAAAGGTTGTAAAACCTGCATTATTCTCTCAGCACCCTCGGCGCAGCACGCGGAGCTGCTGGCCTGCGCATCACGCTACAACATACGTCTTCTGGGTCCCAACAGCCTGGGACTTCTCGCACCCTGGCAAGGACTTAACGCCAGCTTTTCCCCCGTCCCGATTAAGCGCGGCAAGCTGGCTTTCATCTCTCAATCCGCCGCCGTGTCCAATACCATACTCGACTGGGCACAGCAGAGAGAAATGGGCTTTTCTTACTTTATCGCGCTGGGTGATAGCCTGGATATCGACGTTGATGAGCTACTGGATTACCTGGCACGCGACAGTAAAACCAGCGCGATATTGCTGTATCTCGAACATTTAAGTGATGCCCGGCGCTTTGTTTCCGCCGCCCGTAGCGCCTCGCGCAATAAACCTATTCTGGTGATTAAGAGCGGTCGCAGCCCTGCAGCGCAGCGTTTACTGCATACCAGCGCCGGGATGGACCCTGCGTGGGATGCAGCTATTCAGCGCGCCGGTTTACTGCGCGTACAAGACACTCACGAGCTGTTCTCAGCAGTCGAAACCTTGAGCCACATGCGTCCACTACGTGGCGACAGGCTAATGATCATCAGCAATGGGGCCGCGCCTGCCGCACTGGCATTAGATGAACTGTGGTCAAAAAATGGCAAGTTGGCGACGTTGAATGAAGACACCTGCCAGAAATTACGCGATGCCTTGCCTGAACATGTTGATATCGCCAACCCACTGGATCTGCGTGATGACGCCAGCAGCGAACACTACGTTAAAACGCTGGATATTTTGCTCGCCAGCCAGGATTTCGACGCGTTGATGGTGATTCATTCACCCAGCGCAGCCGCTCCCGGAACCGAAAGCGCACAGGCATTGATTGAAGCGGTAAAGCATCATCCCCGAGGAAAATTCGTCTCGTTGCTGACCAACTGGTGCGGAGAGTTTTCCTCACAGGAAGCACGCAGACTGTTTAGCGAAGCCGGATTACCAACCTACCGCACGCCTGAAGGCACTATCACTGCATTTATGCATATGGTGGAGTACCGGCGTAACCAGAAGCAACTGCGTGAAACGCCTGCGCTACCCGACAATCTGACCACCAACACCGCCGAAGCGCATAATCTGTTACAACAGGCGATTGCAGAAGGCGCAACGTCGCTGGATACTCATGAAGTTCAGCCTATTTTACAGGCCTATGGCTTACATACACTGCCGACCTGGATCGCCAGCGACAGCGCAGAGGCCGTACACATTGCGGAGCAAATCGGCTACCCGGTGGCGCTCAAGCTGCGTTCTCCTGATATCCCGCATAAGTCGGAAGTTCAGGGGGTAATGCTCTACCTGCGTACAGCAACAGAAGTGCAGCAGGCTGCCAATGCAATTTTCGATCGGGTAAAAATGGCCTGGCCGCAGGCACGCATTCACGGTTTATTAGTACAAAGTATGGCGAATCGCGCTGGTGCTCAAGAACTTCGCGTCGTCGTTGAACACGACCCGGTATTTGGTCCGTTGATTATGCTGGGTGAAGGTGGTGTTGAGTGGCGACCGGAAGAGCAAGCCGTGGTGGCCTTGCCGCCATTGAACATGAATCTGGCGCGTTATCTGGTGATCCAGGGGATCAAAAATAAAAAGATCCGCGCTCGCAGCGCACTACGTCCGCTGGATATCGCCGGGTTGAGCCAACTTCTGGTGCAGGTCTCCAACTTGATCGTCGACTGCCCGGAAATTCAGCGTCTGGATATTCATCCTCTGCTGGCCTCCGCCGAAGAATTTACCGCGCTGGACGTTACGCTGGATATTGCCCCTTTCGCGGGAGATAACGAAAGCAGGCTGGCTGTACGTCCCTACCCCCATCAGCTTGAAGAGTGGGTGGAGTTGAAGAACGGCGAGCGCTGTCTGTTCCGCCCCATTTTACCGGAGGATGAACCTCATCTACAGCAGTTCATTTCTCAAGTGACAAAAGAAGATCTTTATTATCGCTATTTCAGTGAGATCAATGAATTTACCCACGAAGATTTAGCCAATATGACGCAGATCGACTACGATCGGGAAATGGCTTTTGTTGCGGTGCGTTGTAAAGATAATCACGAAGAGATCCTCGGCGTAACGCGAGCAATCTCGGATCCTGATAACGTAGATGCTGAGTTTGCCGTACTGGTTCGTTCCGATCTCAAAGGGCTTGGACTGGGTCGCCGATTGATGGAAAAATTAATTGCATATACCCGAGATCACGGACTTATACGTTTGAATGGTATTACGATGCCAAACAATCGTGGGATGATCGCCCTGGCCCGAAAACTCGGGTTTGTTGTTGACGTCCAGCTCGAAGAGGGAATTGTTGGGCTAACGCTTAATCTGGCCCAATGTGAGGAATCGTGAGTAAGGTACTGGAAATGTTGACCACATTAATGGGTACTGGTGGTATCATTGCCCGCTTATGTCGTCTGCATAGCACAGAGGACCCTTCAATGAACAGAGAAGAAATGCACTGTGATGTTGTCAAAATTTAAGCGTAATAAACATCAACAACACCTTGCCCAACTACCCAAGATTTCTCAGTCAGTTGATGATGTAGATTTCTTTTATGCTCCCGCTAATTTCAGGGAGACTCTGCTGGAAAAAATAGCCAGCGCGACGCGACGGATCTGCATTATTGCGCTGTACCTGGAACAGGATGACGGTGGTAAAGGCATACTTGACGCTCTCTATGCGGCAAAACGGCAGCGTCCTGAACTGGATGTCCGGGTACTTGTCGACTGGCACAGAGCTCAGCGCGGTCGTATTGGGGCTGCGGCATCCAATACTAATGCTGACTGGTATTGCCGAATGGCGCAAGAAAACCCTGGTATCGATATTCCTGTTTATGGCGTTCCGATTAACACCCGTGAAGCGCTTGGCGTCCTGCATTTCAAAGGCTTTATTATCGATGACAGCGTCCTGTACAGCGGGGCCAGTCTGAACGATGTTTACCTACATCAGCATGATAAATATCGCTATGACCGTTATCAGTTGATTCGCAATGCGCAAATGGCCGATATCATGTTCGATTGGGTTACGCAGAACCTGATAAAGGGTCGCGGCGTTAACCGCCTTGATGATATCAACCGACCTAAAAGCCCGGAAATTAAAAACGATATCCGCCTGTACCGCCAAGAACTGCGTGATGCGTCATTCCATTTTCAGGGTGATGCTGATAACGAACAGCTTTCGGTTACGCCTCTGGTGGGCCTTGGGAAATCCAGTCTGTTAAATAAGACCATTTTCCATCTTATGCCCTGCGCGGAGCACAAACTCACAATCTGTACCCCTTATTTCAACCTGCCCGCCATACTGGTGCGCAATATCATTCAACTGCTGCGTGAAGGGAAAAAGGTTGAAATCATTGTCGGTGATAAAACCGCCAACGACTTTTTCATTCCAGAAGATGAGCCATTCAAGATCATCGGCGCGCTGCCTTATCTGTATGAAATAAATCTGCGCCGTTTCCTGAGCAGATTGCAGTATTACGTGAATACCGACCAGCTGGTCGTACGCCTATGGAAAGATGATGACAACACCTATCATCTGAAAGGTATGTGGGTTGATGATAAATGGATGCTGCTCACCGGCAACAACCTTAACCCTCGCGCCTGGCGTCTGGATCTGGAAAACGCCATCCTTATCCACGATCCTAAGCAAGAGCTGACTCCCCAGCGCGATAAAGAGCTGGAGCTTATCCGTACGCATACTACCGTCGTTAAGCACTATCGCGACCTGCAAAGTATTGCTGACTATCCAGTCAAAGTGCGTAAGCTCATTCGTCGACTACGCCGTATTCGTATCGACAGATTAATTAGCCGTATTCTGTAATCAAGACCCCGTCCAGTGACGGGGTTTTTCATATGGAGGCAACGGTGCGCCTGTTCATTCTTACCAGCATCCTGGCCATTTCTGGCTGCAGCCACATGGCTAACGACCAGTGGAGTGGGCAAGACAAAGCTCAACACTTCATCGCCTCCGCCATGCTTGCCGCAGCCGGCAATGAATATGCCCAACATCAGGGCAACAGCCGCGATCGCAGTGCGGCTATCGGCCTGATGTTCTCAGTCAGCCTGGGCGCGTCAAAAGAACTGTGGGACAGCCGTCCCGCAGGGAGCGGCTGGAGCTGGAAGGACTTCGCCTGGGATGTTGCAGGCGCGTCTACCGGCTATGCGGTCTGGCAACTGGCACATTACTAGAGGCGCAGACCTTTCCCCTTCCCATGCAGCATCAGCGATACTAAAAACGCGACAACTGCCAGCGCGGTGACGTACCAGAAGAATGTCGTTTCCATACCGACAGACTTCAGGGATAACGCCACATATTCAGCTGAGCCACCAAACAGGGCATTAGCCACCGCATAAGATAAGCCAACTCCCAGAGCGCGCACCTGCGCCGGGAACATCTCAGCCTTCAAAATACCGCTGATTGACGTATAGAAACTCACGATTAACAGGGCACACATCACCAGAGCAAACGCCATATACGGGGATGTTACGCTTTGCAATGCTGTCAGAATGGGAACAGTGAAAATCGCGGCCAACGCGCCAAAACACAGCATTGAAGTACGCCGACCAATCTTATCTGACAAAGCGCCGAACAGCGGTTGAACCAGCATGAACACACACAGTGCTGCCGTCATAATCCCGCTGGCTACGTTGGCATGCATACCAGCGGTATTGACCAGGTATTTCTGCATGTAGGTTGTGAACGTGTAAAAACACAACGAACCCGCGGCGGTAAAGCCAAGCACCATGACAAAAGCTTTGCGATTACGCCACAGACCTTTCAGGGAACCCGCTTCTTTCAGTGCGCGAACGTCCTGTTTCGAGGTTTCATCCAGTTGGCGACGCAGCCATAGCGCAACAATAGCCAGCACGGCGCCCAACGCAAATGGAATACGCCAACCCCACGCTCTGAGTGCAGAGTCTTCTAACGTGTGCTGTAATATGACCACAACCAGTAATGCCAGTAACTGTCCGCCGATTAACGTCACGTACTGGAATGAAGCATAAAAACCTTTCTTACCTTCAACGGCAACTTCACTCATATAGGTCGCGCTGGTTCCGTATTCACCACCTACAGATAACCCCTGGAATAGTCTGGCCAGCAGTAATAACGCAGGGGCCCAGGTACCGATAGTTTCATATCCCGGTAGACAAGCGATCACCAACGATCCCATACACATCATACAAACGGACAGCAACATGGACTTTTTACGCCCGTGCTTATCCGCAATACGGCCAAACAACCAGCCTCCAATTGGTCGCATCAAGAAGCCTGCGGCAAACACGCCGGCGGTTTGTAAGAGTTGTGTGGTGGTATTTCCTGATGGGAAAAAGATATGAGCAAAATAAAGAGAACAGAAAGAGTAGATATAGAAATCAAACCATTCGACCAGATTCCCTGATGATGCTCCGACAATCGCCCATATACGACGGCGGGTATCGCCGTCTGCCAGCGCCCCGTTCTCAGTTACACTACTATCAGCCATTAGAATTGTACCCCTGCCAACGATCGCATGAATTTATCAATGATGGTTGTGTGTTTTTTGGTGAAT
>OKFA01000169.1_pt1 | contig 36837 bp, 49 predicted proteins | sample 1614731 | NCBI WGS metagenome assembly OKFA01 (sample SAMN04436965, study PRJEB24849) | human gut metagenome | biome: human gut; feature: NICU; material: stool | host: Homo sapiens | place: USA: Saint Louis, MO | collected 2010-03-22
CAATTTAGGTAGCAAACATGCAGACCCCGCACATTCTTATCGTTGAAGACGAGTTAGTAACACGCAACACGTTGAAAAGCATTTTCGAAGCAGAAGGCTATGATGTATTCGAAGCGACAGATGGCGCGGAAATGCATCAGATTCTCTCTGAATATGACATCAACCTTGTGATTATGGATATCAATCTGCCTGGGAAAAATGGCCTCCTGTTAGCGCGCGAACTCCGCGAACAAGCTAACGTTGCGCTGATGTTCCTGACGGGCCGTGATAACGAAGTCGATAAAATTCTCGGCCTCGAAATCGGCGCAGACGATTACATCACCAAGCCGTTTAACCCGCGCGAGCTGACTATCCGTGCTCGTAACCTGCTGTCGCGTACCATGAACCTGGGTACCGTCAGCGAAGAACGCCGTAGCGTCGAGAGCTACAAGTTCAATGGCTGGGAGCTGGACATCAACAGCCGCTCTCTGATTGGTCCTGATGGCGAGCAGTATAAACTGCCACGCAGCGAATTCCGCGCCATGCTTCACTTCTGTGAGAATCCGGGCAAAATCCAGTCTCGCGCAGAACTGCTGAAAAAAATGACCGGTCGCGAACTGAAGCCGCATGACCGTACCGTTGACGTGACTATCCGCCGCATTCGTAAACATTTCGAATCAACGCCGGATACGCCAGAAATCATCGCCACCATTCACGGTGAAGGCTACCGTTTCTGCGGCGACCTGCAGGATTAATTCGATCCTCACAGGTAAAAAAACGGCGCAATATGCGCCGTTTTTCATTTCACCACAACCCTATTTCCATAAGCGAAACTCGTCACTCTGCGCAGGCTGAGACTCCGGAATTTCTGTCGGCTTTGGTTTTGGCTGTGCCAGCGAGTGCCAGTCAAGATGACGCGTCAGGAACATCACGCCACACAACGCGACCAACAGCACGCCGGTTCCCAGCAGTAAAGAGCTGTCCTGTGAACGGAGCAACACCCACATCACACCATCCAGCCCCAGCAGCGCTACGGTGAACAAAATACTCTTACGCCAACCCTGTAATATCGCCTGCAGATACACACCGTTCATCAACGCCCCTACCAGACTCGCCGTAATCCACGCGGCGGTAAAACCAATATGTTCTGACAACGCCAGCAGCAACAGATAAAACATCACCAGCGATAATCCCACCAGCAGGTACTGCATCGGGTGCAGTCGAAGGCTGGTCATGCTTTCAAGGACAAAGAAAGACATAAAGGTCAGCACAATCAGCAAAATGGCATATTTTGTCGCCCTGTCCGTCAGTTGGTATTGATCCGCAGGCGTGGCGACAGCGACGCTAAATGCAGGCATTCCCTCCCAGCCAATCTTTTCGCCATCAAAGCGTTCGCCGAGGTTATTGGCAAACCAACTGCTTTGCCACTGGGCATTGAATCCAGACTTACTGATTTCGCGCTTAGCCGGAAGAAAATCCCCAAGAAAGTTGGGATGCGACCAATTGCTGGTTAAGGTCATTTCACTGTTACGGCCAACCGGAACAACGGAGAAATCTCCTGTTCCGCTCAAATTCAGCGACAGCGTCATGCTCAGGTTTTGCTCCGCCCAGCTCGCGTCGGGTAACGGAATGTGGATCCCCTGCGCACGTCCATCCAACCCCGTCCCCGGCTCAACCGCCAGCGACGTTCCATTGACCTGCGGCGCTTGCACCACACCAATCCCGCGCGCATCCCCCACTCCAACCACGATAAATGGTTTGCCGACGCTGACGTTGGGATGGTTTAAATCACGCAAACGTTCAGCGTTAAACTCGGCCTTCACCGAGATATCGTTGTGCCAGACCTGGCCCTCATAAATACCGATTTTACGCGCTTCAACGTTCTGACTCCCCTCAACCACCAACGACTCCGGCAGCCAGAAATGGATATAGCTTCGCTTACGCTGGATCTCTTTGCCATCCTCCAGCGAGGTATAAAGCTCTGTCACCGGAATGGCTATCAACGGGCCGACCATCTTTTGCGGTCCGCTGGTGCTCTGGCGGATTGCATCTTCAACGTCATTGCGATAATCCGATCGCTCTACGATTATCTGCCTGACCATTGTCAGGGGAATTAACAGCAGCAGCATGGCGCCACCCAGAGTGACGATTTTCCAGAACAGGGGTGATTTCAACATAGCGTTCTCCTTTGCAATATCAGCAAGGTAGAACAGCTATGTGCGGAGAATTTGAAGTTATGTGAAGTCACGGTGAAGCGTAAACGAAGCTTGTGCACCGCCCTCTGGTCGGTTAGATAATGTCACCGCGCCTTCATGCAGTCGTGCAACTTCACTGACAAACGCCAGCCCCAAACCGCTGCTCTTGTGTCCATTCTCGCGGGGCAGCGAGTAGAAGCGCTCAAAAATACGCGGCAACGCAAAGTCAGGGATCCCGCTACCGCTGTCGGTAACCTGCAACGTGACCCGATCCTCGTGCTGATGTGCACTCAGCACAATCATCCCGTCCTGTGGCGTAAAGTCGATAGCGTTGTCGAGTAAATTCCCCAATGCCTGCTCCAGTAACGCGGGATCGGCTGCGACGCTAAGCGATGAAGGCAGAATGGTCAGCGTGATGTTTTTTGCCGCCAGCTGCACGCTACGCGCCTCTTTAAGCTGAGCAAACAGCGCATCTACCGCCACTGGCGTCAACGTAATGTCCTGCCGATTCTCCAGTCGCGCCTGACGTAACAAGGTTTCAACCAGCGCCTGCATGCGCGCATTTTGCGTCAGAATATTATCGGTAAAGCGCGCTACCACGTTTGGCGGCGGACCTTCGCGCAGTATCTCTGCCGCGCCACGAATGGCCGCCAGCGGGCTTTTCAGCTCATGGGTTAACGCGTAGACATACTGCTCAATGTAGTTCTTGCCTTCGAGCTTCAGACGCATACTTTCCAGCGCCTGCGCCAGTTTGCGTAACTCGCTACTGCCTAAATCAGGCAGTGGGACGGGGCGATTCTCAGTAACGGAATCGGCATAACGCGCCAGCCGGGCAATGGAGCGGTTTATCCACCATACCATCCCGAAGCCAATCACCAGGGCAATACCCAGCAATACGGCGCTGGCCCACAGCATTCGCCGTTCACTGCGTTTAATCACCGGCGCCATCGCTGCATTTGGTTTGCCGACACTGAGCACACCGATAATACGACCACCGTCTACAATCGGCGCGGCAACGTACATCACCGAGCTTTCCGGATCATCCGGGTTTTGCGGCGTACTACGAGCGCCATACTGCCCACGTAACGTTAACCACACGTCGTTCCAGCGGGAGTAGTCCTGACCGACGGCCTGGTTAGCTGAATCAAACACCACCTTGCCCTGCGCGTCCGTCATGTAGACATGGTATTCATTACGTACTTTGTTAATGCCGCTGATATTGGCGCGGAATGGGCGGTTATGCAGTTGCGAAAAGGCCTGCGCCAGCTTGCCGTTGGCGGGGGTGTCAGAGAGTAAGTCATCACGCGCCAGCGCAGCCAGCAGCGTGGCGGTATCAATCAATGTGCCTTCAGTCGCTCGACGGACGCCTGGCTTAATTTCCTGCACAAAGATAGACAGAACGAACCAGGCAGCGACGGCAACAATCATAAAATAGCCGAGCAGCAAACGCATGCCAATGCGCATCAGGCGCTCCTCAGGCTGTATCCCATACCGCGATGCGTATTGATGGGGGAAAGCTCGGGGTTGATGGCCCGCAGCTTGGCGCGCAGCGTTTTGATGTGGGTATCGACCGTTCTGTCAAAGGTATCCTGCGCATCGGCCCAGACTAAATCCATCAGTTGTTGGCGGGAGTAAATACGTCCCGGCGACATCAGCAGTGTTTTCAGCAGCAGGAATTCATAGCGCGTCAGGTTCAACGGCATGCCGAACCAGGTGATCTGCGCGGCCAGCTCATTAAGTTCAAAATCCCCACAGCGCGTTGTCAATGAAGGCGTGGAGAATTTTTGCACCCGCCGCAGCAGCGTACGCACACGAGCGCATGTGGGGAGGTGATCGTTTCTGCACTGTGAAGAATCTAGGGTGGAATGCCGGAAAGGCCGATGGATAGAAGGATTGCGAGGATTCTGTGATTTTGCACTGCAAAAACTAAAATGAGTAAAAATAGCAATTTTTGCGTTTAATTTTGCACTCTGTTGATCTCTTTTAGATCGAGTTTAACTCCTCTTTAATCAGTCATAAGCAAAATACAAACCCCTCTTGCTCGTTTCTTTTCTTGCCCAGTCAAAAGAAAAACAATTTTCTTTTTGTTAACGCTGAAAAAAGTTATAACTTGTTGATAAAAAATAACTTTAAAAATGGTATAGAAAGGAAAAAAAGCCACTACTTTTTGCTTTTCCTCCGTTGTGAATCCAGAACGTATGTCGTTCATGATCTTACATGGAATACGCACAACTCTACCCAGAAAGCAGGCCGAAAGCCTAAGCACGACCCGCCTTCTGGTGTGTAGAGTCGGTTAGTTCGTTGTTCTCACCAAGGTCAGATGCCCCCTTTTTAACCTCATTATGTAAACGTAGCACCTGCTGCTGCTCGCTTTCAGATAGCAATGAGAATTGCGTGAATGCCTCCATTCCTTTCAGGCTGTTGATAATGCCAGTTACTCCGTACTGGATGATGGCATCAAGCAAGGCGTTACGAAGCGGAATTGGTAGCCTTTTAATAATCAATTCCAATTCATCAGTAACCCCGCTCACTTCATCGATTATTTCTTCGGTCTCATGTACTGGGTTCACGACACCATTGTGACCGGTTAAAAGCCACTCAGGTGAACATTTCAGTACGTAAGCCAATACAGCAAGGCGATCAAGCGTTGGATATGTTTTACCAATCAGATAGTTACGTATTACCGTATCTGACATGTCGCTCAATGCTCCCATCCTCACGTTTGAAGTGATTCCTTGTTTCTCCATTGCTTCTTTTAGACGTTCACCAAAGCGGTTTATTCCACTTCCAATAAAAAACCGATCTTGGTTGATTGTCTTTTTGTCGGTTTTTTCTTTCTCATCGCCCGCCATAACTGACCTCACTGTGTGTTTGGGAACTTTTTACACCTCAAATAAAAAACCGATTGACCTCGGTTTTTTATTTGACTAAATTGTATGAAGACGATTATCAAATGTGATTATCGTTTTAGATAAACAGAGGAGCATACCAACAATGCAATTGCTGAGACAAGATATGGCCAGCCTGTTTGTGTCTGAAGGGCAAGACTGGTCGAGCAAGGCGATCATTGCTGCCCTTGATCGCCAGGGCGTAAGCCTGAGTGATTTGGAGAACGAGCTGGGCGTAGGAAAAAATGCGATCCGCAATGTTTTCTACCGTAAGTGCGGACGTTATGAAGAAGCTATCGCAGAAAAAATCGGAGTATCACCTTCGATGATCTGGCCGAGCCGCTACTTTTCTGACAGCCGTCTTACGGCTTAACTGGAGGAATTAATGTCTATCTGGTTAACCGCAAAGGAATCTGTCGGCCTGCCTGGTCTTCCTGGTATGGAACACAACATCCGAAATTGTTTGAATAAACGGGTCGGTGACAGCACTGAATTACGTCGCCGCCGCACTGGTTCTAAAGCTTTCGAATATCACGTCGATTGTCTCCCTGAACAGGCTCGTGAAATAGTCAAAGCCCGCCATTACCACGAGGTACTTAAGCAAAGCGGTTGTGCATCTGCATCTGCAGCGCCAAAACGGGAAGTCACCACGACCCGCGATGAACTGGCGTTATTGCGTCAGTGTCCTGTATTGCTGGAACGTGAAGTCTCCGACCTTACCGAACGCCAGAAACAGATCGCCGATGCGCGTGCATTATTAGCTGCAGAGGTTGAGCGCCTTCGGGATATCGGTATGTCTCGCGCATCGGCGGTTGAGTTCATCGCCAAAGAGTCACGCAAGGGTTCACTCCCGGAGAACATCCAGGCTGCGGCTGATATTGCTAATGCCCGTAAAGGCTCCAGCCGTCGTGGCGTGGGTGAAAGAACGCTCCAGGAATGGCTGTCTGTTTACCTTTCAACCCGCCCAGGTATCGAACGTCTTGCTTTACTGGCCCCAGGCCATCTTAAAGCGCGTAAGCCTGAACAGATTAAGTGGCTCCCTGATTTTCTCGCGCACTGGCGGAAACTATCAGGCCCTTCCCTGGTGGATGCATGGCGTTCATTCAAGGCTGAATGGCAGGCTATTTATGCGGGACAGCCAGCGATGCTCGCCGTCTGTCCGTCTTATGATGCCGTTCGCCGGGCGATGGAAAAGTTACCCAAACGTGAACGCGCTCGCGGTCGTATCAGCGGTTCAGCGGCTCTGGCCTTTGAGGTTTACCAGAAACGTGACTGGTCACAGATGCCTGTAAATGGTTGCTGGATTGCTGATGGTAAATCGCTGGATATGAAAGTTGCTCATCCGGTCCATGGCCGTCCATTCACACCCGAACTGACGCTGGTGATTGATGGACGTACCCGCTTCCTGGTGGGCTGGAGCCTGGCGCTCTCGGAGAACGTTATCGCCGTAGCGGATGCCTATCGCTATGCCATGAAATTCCACGGGAAACCTCTTTTCGTTTATTCGGATAACGGTGGCGGTGAAACGAACAAAACGCTGGATGCTGATATCACCGGTATTTTCACCCGCATGGGTATTGATCACCCGACCAGTATTCCTGGCCGACCTCAGTCTCGCGGGATTATCGAACGCCTGAACGCCGTAATACCGAGAGCGATCGCCAACAAATTTGATACTTACAACGGATTCGGGGCCGACCGTGAGCATGTCCGGATGACCGGTCGCGCCATCCAGTCAGCGATTAAGGCTCAGGAGAATGGTCGCGAGCTCACGAGCGTACAGCGTAACGCGCTGCGTAAACTTCCATCGTGGCAGATGCTGCTGGATACCATTGCTGAGGAAGTCGACAAATACAACAACCTGCATGAGCACAGCGAGCTACCAAAGCGTAATGGTGTGCATATGACGCCAGCACAGTACCGTCGCGAGGTTCTGGCCGCTGAGGGTGATGAGATTGAATATCTGACAGATATCGAGCTTCGTGAAGCCTTCATGCCGGAAATGTGCCGTACCGCCCAGCGGGGCTGGATTGACCTGATGAATAACCAGTATTTCAGCGCTGACCTGATACAGGTCGATGGTGAGGAAGTCCGGGTTGCCTATGACATCCACGACCCTGCCGCCGTCATCGTTCGCCGCATGGACGGTACTTATGTCTGCACCGCCATCTGGAACGGCAACAAGCGTGCCGCGCTGCCAACCAGCATGATGGATATCGCCGTTGAGAAACGCCGCCAGCGTCGTCTGAAGCGCATCGACGAACAGCGAGAAGAGATTGAAGCAGAGGCAAGAGGTCTGCTGCCAGAAAGCGATATGTACCCTGATTTCGGCGCGTTAATACCATCAGATGCCGAGCGTATTAATGATGACCGGGAACACGTGTTCCTGTTCGAGTCAGAGCGAGAAGAATGGCTGAAAAGTCAGGGCAATAAAAAAGCGGCCTTCTGACTGGACATCACAGGCCGCTGATTTACTAAAACAGAGGAAGTAATTATGTCAGCTAAAAATGAACTTGTCGAACTGATGAAAGCAAAAGGTCTTAACCAGACGCAGGTCGCCCGCGCCATTGGTAAGAGTTCGGCCGTAATCAGCCAGTACCTGAATAATAAATACGACGGCGATATTGCATCGCTGGAAAACGATATTCGTAGCTTTATCGATCGCCAGCATGAAAAAGAGCGCTCAGCGCGTATCAGCGTCAAATTTGTTGATACCCCAACAACACGCAAAGCCGTTGATGTTATACGCATGGCACACGTCGAAGGTGATATCAACGTGCTCTACGGCGAAGCCGGTCTGGGCAAGACGATGATTTGCAAAGCCTACGTCTCCAAATACCGGGATGCGTTGCTGATTGAGGCAGACCCTGGCTACACCGCACGGGTAGTCCTGGAAGAGCTCTGCAACCTGCTGGGGCTCAATACGCGCGGCAATATGCACGAACTCAGCGAGGCCTGCATCAACAAGCTCCGCGACTCCGGGCGCGTGCTGATTATTGATGAAGCCGAAAACCTCCCTCTGCGTGCGCTGGAGTCTATCCGCCGCATCCATGACAAAACGGGGATCGGCATCGTCCTGGTTGGTATGCCTCGCCTGATTCTGAACCTTAAGGGCAAACGCGGTGAGCTCGTACAGCTCTATAGCCGCGTCGGTTTCGCGCTCAACCTCGGGCATAGCCTGCCTGGTGCTGATATTGACGTCATCGCCAGCAGCGTTCTCCCGGATGGCCTGAATGAAGACCTGAGCAAAGCGCTGCTCAACGCATCAAAAGGTAATGCCCGTCGACTGTTCAAGCTGCTGCGCGGTGCCGTCCGCACCAGCGCGATGAATGATGTTCCAGTCAGCGGTCATATCGTCAATCAGATAGCCGAAATGCTGATCCATTAATCCGGATTTAAGGAGGTTTTATGCTGACTTTAACATCAGATAACACGCTGGTTTCAGCGCTGTATCGTACCGAAGCTGTCGTCGTTTCCCTCCAGGCCCGTGGCGTGGAGGTGAAAGGTATCGTGGTTCGGGAAGGTCAGCCGGTCATTCGTATTCAGCGCCATGCCATGTGTGATTACCTGCTCACCAGCGGTAAAGCCAGCTACATCGAATATGGCCAGGGGAAATCGGGTAAATACCGCCAGGGCCTTTTCATCCAGGACGGCTGTCGTGTCGTCTGGTCAGAATCCATCCATTAATAAGAGGGAGATATGGCGAAAATTATTATCAACATTAAGGACAGACCACGCGGCTTTGAAATTGGCTGTCAGGTCGTTCCCGACGATGGCGACAGCGAGCTGGTCGGCGAAGTAGCCAGGAAAGTGGGTTCGGGCATTGCCGGTCATGTACTGATGAAGGTTAACGAAGTTGTTAAGAAAATCTCACGTAAATTTAAGGAGAAGAAATATGTCCACTGAATATCAACAATTTACTGATAAAGCCGTACCCGCTGGTTACTGGGTAGATGCCAAAGGTGCCTTAATCCCAGAGCACCTGATTAAGCCGATTGATAAAGAACGCGATCAACTGGTTAAAGAACTGGTGTTTCATGCAAAAAAAGTGAATGAAATTCTCACTGAGTTTAAGAAACGTGGTTTTACCGATATTGCCGCGTTTGTTGATCTCTCTGCTAATGAATACGGTGTGAGTGTCGGCGGGAAAAAAGGCAATGTGACCCTTTACTCTTATGACGGGGGCTACAAAATCCAACGAGCCATGAGCGACAAAATGTCATTCGATGAGCGTATTCAGGCTGCAAAAGAACTGATTGACGCCTGCCTTTCAGACTGGACAGAGAATGCCCGCCCTGAAATTCGGGCGCTGATTAATGACGCATTCCGCGTTGATAAGACGGGGTTTATCAGAGTTGCAGAGGTTTTGAAACTTCGGAAACTCGATATTGATGATGAGCGCTGGCAGAAAGGGATGATTATCATTGGTGAGGCACTGCAACTGGTCGGAACATCATCGTATATCCGGGTCTATGAGCGTGTCGGTGACAGCGAGAAATACCGCCCGATTGCCCTCGATATCGCTGGCGTGGGGGTGTGATATGGCAGGAAAGATTAAAGAAAACTCAGCTCGTAACAACTACGGATGCTATGCCACCGGCGCGATTCGTGCCGAACGTAATGGCGAATATTCCAGGGCTGCTGAATTATGGGGTAAGGCGCTGATGTTTGCTCGTGGTACTTCTGGTCGGTTCTGGGCCTCGCGCCGACTGGAGTTCTGCGCGAACGCTGCAAATCGCGGCTGGGGAGTCCCCGATGAAAGCTAAAGAGTTTAATGCAACATATAAAGTTGGCTCGGCATTTCATCATTCCTGTCCAGCTTTACGCGGTAGCCGAATGGTAAAAACGGTCGATGTTGCTCGTGACTTTAATTGCGGGGTAATTGTTGAAATTAATCTGGAGCCGTATTTCGTCAAGATTAATACGTTAAAACCAGCAAGCTAATTTAAGCAAAAAATAATACATCTTCAAAAATGGCGTAAACCCGCCAGGGCTGGCTTACGCCTGAATTAAGGAGTTCTGTAATGGAAAATAAAGAGAAATATCTCCAGCGTATTAAAAAACTGCTCGCGATGGCACGTAATAACTCCAGCGCTGAAGAAGCGGCTCTCGCGCTGAGACGTGCCCAGCGTCTGATGGAAACCCACAAACTGACTGAAGCTGATGCGGCGATGATGGATATCAACGAGGCGTCCACTCAGAAAGCCCCGTCACACGCTGAAAAGATGCCTGAATATATGGCGCTTCTGGCTCACATGATAGCGCTGGCATTCGGGGTTAAGTTCTACACCACCCATGGCCATGAGCGCTGGGATGCTCCAGCAAAACGCACCATCACCTATTACGGACCGGACGAACGTCCGCAGGTGGCAGCATATTCTTTCGAAGTTCTGGGTAAGCAGTTGGCGAAGGCTCGTCGTGAATACATTTCCACGCTGCGTAAAAATATCAAACCCGCAACCAAAGTGGCTCGCGCCGATACGTTCTGCTCCGCCTGGGTCAACGGTGCCTACGCAGTGATCAGTGACTTTGCCGTAACTGAGGCGGAAGAGACGTTGATGGAAAGCTATCGTAATAAAAAACTGAGTCAGGGCATGAAGAAGCTGGAGCCACGTAAACCAGGTAAAGCCAGTGGCACTGATGATGCTGTTATTAAGGGCTATTGTGCCGGTAGCAAAGCGCAGCTTCATCATGCTGTCACACGTACTTCAGAGCAGTTGGCGATTGCGGGAGCAAAATCATGACCAAGCAACAGCGTAAGCCCGTGGTTTTCGTCGCCGGACCGATGACCGGTTATCACGATTTCAACCGAGCAGAGTTCAATGCTGAGGCCGGTGTGCTTGAAGACAGAGGCTTCACCGTCCTGAATCCGGCTATCCTGCCTGATGGCCTCGAACATCGGCAGTATCTAGCCATCACCATTTCCATGCTGGAGCAGGCTGATGCGGTATTCCTGCTTGATGGCTGGGAAAAAAGCGAAGGTGCGATCCGGGAGTTCCGGCGAGCCCGTGAACTGGGTTTGATCTTTATGTTTCAGTCATGGGAAACGGCGCGCCTTGCCATTCTGCATAACCGAAATTCATTGCAGGAGGTGGCCTGTGAATAACGTCATTGGTTGCCAGTTCCTGGATAACGGTAACCGCCTGATCTGGCATTTTCGCAATACCAGTCAGGTTGTTGAATTTCCTGCGCTTCCGCAGCGTATTCGTTTTTAGTTTTTTGACGCTCGCAACCGGCGAATCCGCAATACCGCGCAGCAGGGTGAAATGAAGAAAGCTATTGAGCAGTACCGAAAAATCAGGGGGATCAAATGACTACAGGCATCGTATTAATAATGCTGGTTGCATACTTCCATCTCGGATGGTGCTGGGTCAGCGTGCTGCAACATTTATCAGGCGATATTCTGTCGCGTAAAAAATACTGGCTCATTCTGATTATCTGGCCACTCAGCATGATTGTCACTGATGCGACTCTTGATGATATCCAAAGGGGAGAATAATCATGATGCACCTGAAACCCCTTGGAGTGCCAGGAAAATGCCCTGCACACCTTAGAGCCTGGTCTGCCCTGGACGATAAATTTATTGTCGATAATTTTCCGCAGCTGACAGCAAAAGAGATGGCATCTCGTGTAAACCGAAGTGTGGAGGCTGTCAGGGTCAGAATCGTGCTTTTACGCAGCAGAGGTGAAATCAAATTCTACCGGTTCAGACCTTATACCAAAGATGAAAAGGCGTTCATTTACCTGCATAGCCAGGATATGACAGTAAATGAAATGGCTCATCATCTTGGCCGTACCACCTGGTCTCTGGAGGATTTTATCTACAGGCACAGAATTAGTTTTGCAAAATTTGGCGACCACCACCATTGCTGCCTTGTCTCGGATGAGGATGTCAGTCTCATCAGAGAACTTCGGGACAGCGACCCGTCGAACCCGGTGCCATTCAGGGAAATAAGTGAGAAGTTCGGGATAAGCGTAGCGACAGCCAAGTATGCTTACTATTACAGACTGACTGCCGACTACAGAATTGCTCATGAGTTATTGCCACGTTAATAAATCAGGCAGAGGAATATATGACTATTAATATCGACAGTATCTGGGTGATATTTGGAATCGCAACAATTATTGGATTCGGTGGCTATGTCGGTGTGTATTGGGCGGTTCACTTAATTCTGGCCAGCAAAAAAATTGGGGCCTGGGTAGCAGACAAAATTATCTGGCCCTTGTACGTCAATACTAAGGCATGGGGACAAAAATGGACGAAATGACAGCGCGTGAACGAGCTCGCTTGCGTAAGCAGCGTTCCCGGGCAAGCCAGGCTAAAACATCCGGTTTAAACCGCTTTGAAATCATTATTAACGATCAGGAACTGGCCGCGCTTGAGCGTGGCCGTGTAAACCGTAACCCCGGACGTGAACCTTATAGCCGTAATGAATATATCGCACTATTGCTGCTTAATGATGCTCGTCAGTTACAACAGCAAGAAGAGAACACTCCTGCATGTAAAAAATGTGGTTCAAAACCGCCAGAGCATTGTGGTGGAGCTTTCAAGGGAGAGCATAATTGCTGGTTAACACTGAAATGTCTGAAGCTGAACTTAACCAGTGTGACTGGTCACAGCGAAAATAATAGCGAGGTGTGACCATGTTAATTAATAAGAAGGCGTTAATTGGAGCAATTAAAGCGGGTCAGAAATGGCTGCTTTGGGATGATACTATCTATCGCAGCACTATGCAGCGAATTACCGGAAAAACATCAAGTACGAAATGTACACTTGAGGAACTACAAAAACTACGCGAATATATGCATGAGCAGGGGTTTCCCAGAAAAACATCCAGGAAGCATGGCCGCAAGCCTAACGTCGCCAAATCGCGTAAAGCAATACTCAGTAAGATTGAAGCGTTACTGGCAGACTCGGGACGCCCCTGGCAATATGCTGAGTCCATAGCGGAACGAATGTTTCATCAAAAAGTGATTGAATGGCTTGATGATGAACAATTAACCAAGCTGTTACAGGCTTTAGTCATCGACGCGAGACGACGCAATAAGTAATAATAAAGCGGGAAGACAATAGTTCTTCCCGCTTTTTGATCCGGAGGGTATATGGAACTTGAGAAGGTTAAATCGCTTTTGCCAGAAACGGTACTTGATATTGCTGGCCTGATTGGTTTTCCGGCAACGGCATTGCTGATTAAAGCCCTTGGAGGTACGACTATACCATTTGGCAAGGGGATTCGTGCCGTTGGTGCACGTCGCATGGGACTGCTCAGAGATGCTGTCGGCGAAGAGAATACGCTTATCCTGACAAAACATTTTGGTGGCCTTCCTCCGGTTTATCTTCCTCGTTGCGATCGTGCCCTCCGTGAGCTGCGTAACCGCTCGTTCATTGTTGAGTTCGAAGCCTTACGTGAACAAGGCTTATCTTCCTTACGTCTGATGACTGAACTGTGCCCTAAGTATGGATTCAGTGATCGTTTTGGTTGGGAGTTACTTGCCGCAAAAAAAATAAAACCGATTCCGTCACAAGAACAACTTTTTTAGGAGCTTCAATGAAAATCAGAATGCTTATGATTTTGCTTGTTTTGAGTTCTAGTGCTTTTGCCGCACAGAAAGAGAACGAAGATATTAAAAATGCACGTTTACTTATGGCTAAAACAAAATACTTAGTATCTAGATTTGATGATGCTATCATTTTGAATGGTCAAGGAAACCCATCATCACTATTAGCTTTAAATAAAGATATGGGCGATTTGTATAAGGATGGTATTAGAAAATATGGGATGTCAGCTGAAAATGGCTTTAAAGTCTCACCATTTTCTGATTGCAGTACGATGAGCACAGCTGCATACAATCTCTGGCAGGAGAAAAAATCCACATTAACCGATAGTGCTAAAAATGTAGAGCATGTCAATTCTACTTATATTAACGCTTATAGCGATTGCAAGAGGGCAATACAGTCCTTCTTGATGCATGAGAATGCAAATGCAACTGATGAGAAAATAACAATTATTGACGTTCCATAATTTACCACTGAACCTCCTCATTCTTATCCAGCACCTAACCCAATGAAATACTGACGCCATCCCTAATTAACCGGATGGCGTCATGCTTTTAACTCAATCACAATTTCAGAAGGCAGCAGGCATTTCAGCCGTTATCGCTGCCCGCTGGCTGACACCTCTTTGTGCCGCTGCGAATGAATTCCAGATTAATACCCCCAAAAGGCTGGCGGCATTCATTGCTCAGGTCGGTCATGAAAGCGGTGGTTTTAACACTATTAGCGAGAATCTCTATTACTCCGACGCTGAGCGTGTTGCCAGAATCTTCCGAAGCGATTTTGATCTTAATAAAAACCGCATCATTGAACCCGCTGAAGTTGAATTTGCACGTCGATATATCAGAAACCCAGAGAAAATGGCGAATTACGTTTATGCCAATCAGGGTGGGAATGGTAATGAGGCGTCTGGTGATGGCTGGCGTTATCGCGGTCGTGGTCTGATTCAGATCACATTGCGAAATAATTACCGGGACTGTGGTAAAGGTCTGGGACTCGACCTGCTAAATAACCCAGACCTGTTGCTTGATTTCAGTCAGGCGGCCCGAAGTGCGGCATGGTACTGGAAGACGAACGGCTGCAACGAGCTGGCCGACAGTGGCAGTTTTCTGGCTATCACCCGCCGTATTAACCCTCCTGTGCAGGGACAAGCTGACCGTCAGGCACGGTATGACGTGGCTAAGGCAGCGTTATGCGTCTGATCTCCCTGGGTGACCTCATCACCAATCCCGGCTCCGGGCGGCTTTCCACCTCCGACACCATCATACTTGGAGCCTTCCTTATCAGCTCCTTTGTGCTCGTCTGGGTCACGGTCACCCGTACTGAAATTGCGACTGAATTGTACTGGGCTTATCTGGGCGCGTGGGTTGCTCAGAGCCAGGCATCGAAGCACATGTCCATTAAACGAGCCAGAGAGGTGAACCATGTGGGCGATAACCCTGAAACTTCTCAAAGGTAACTGGAAGTCATTTCTGCTAATCGTCGTTCTGTCGGGTGGTGGTGTATGGCTGGGAACGCTCATTACGCAATCGCAGTTGAGTGACCAGGCGCTTGCGTTCAGTAAGGAAAAATCGACGCTTATCAGCGAGTTTAACACGCAAAAATCACAGTGGGATCAGGAGCGTATTACCGCCGCGAACCAGTATGCGTCCGACCTTAAAGATGCGCTGGCGTCGCAACAAGCCTGGCAGCGTAAAGCTGACGAAATAAGCCGTCAGCTCGCGGAACAGGATGCATCCCATCGTCGGGAAGTAAAAGACCTGAAAGAGAGGCTTAAAAATGCGATTAAAAGCGATGGTAATACTTATACCGGTATTGGCCCTGCCAGCCTGCAACTCTGGCGTGAAGCCCTCGGCTACCCCTCAGCCCAAACAGTCCACGCTGGTCACCATCTGCCAGAAACCACCGGCAGCGCTACTGGTGATACCGGAGATGCCCTCCGCGCCGGTGGCGGACTCTCTCCCTCCGGGATAGTTGGTCATAGCGCGGAATATGGCAAATGGTGCCTGTCACTCCGCGACCGTCTGCAAGCTATTAACGATTACTACAGGTGAAAGGAGTGAACACGGTAATGACTCTCGACACGGCCTTCCAGATTGCTCTGGGACTGGCCGCACTCTTTGGCGGCATTTTTATTCGCCGCCTGAATCAGGATATTCACGACCTCGAAAAAGCCGTCGAACGCATCCGCGACGAGTATCAGCGCCGCGAAGATGCCCGGACGAACTACACAGCAATGATGGATGCGATGAAAGAGCTGCGAGCGGCCATTGAGCGCATCGATAACAAACTCGACAGGAAAGCCGACAAATGAAAGCCAGACAAAAGCGCCGTACCCGCCGTATCCCGATTGCCAGCAATGAGCACGAAACGCTGAACCGAATCTCTGCTCAGCTCGACCGTCTGCAAATGCCAGTTAACCCCGATATTCTGGGCGGTATCAACGACAAGCTGGAGCGAATCGACTCCCGTTTATCAGCCATTAATGCCGATGCAACCCGTCATGGCGCAAAAGCCGGGGCTATCGCCGGTGGAGTTACTGGCGGTCTTATTGCTGTAGCCATCCTGTTAATCCGCGCAAAGCTGGAGCTATAGGTATGGCTCATCCGCAGGAAACACGGGAAAAACTGCGACGGTCGTACATCTTCAGCCAGATGTCGCTTGAAATTGCGTCAGCACAGGCAGGTGTTGCGTTTGCGACAGCGCGGCGCTGGAAGAAGGAAGCGCAGGATACGGGGGATGACTGGGACAAACTGCGGGCTGCTCACATTATGGCGGGCAACGGGCTGGAGGATATTGGCCGCGCCATTCTCACCGGTCTGATGACACAGTACCAGGTCACGCTGGAACTGCTTACCACCAATACCGACCTTCAGGCAGATAAGCGCGTTGAACTGCTGGCAAGCCTGGCAGATGCCTTCAATAAAGCCGTTGCAGCCAACAAAAAGATTCTGCCGGAGGTTAGTCAACTGGCGGTGGCGCTGGATGTGATCCAGAAGCTGAGCACCTTCGTGGCCGAGCATTACCCGCAGCATCTTGCTGCGTTCGTTGAAATTCTGGAGCCCTTCGGGGGCGAAATGGAGAAGCATTATGGCTGACAAGTTGATTCGTGTTAACTCGCGTGTAAGCGTCATGGCGAGCCAGGTGGCCTACGTAGAGTTACCGGAATTCCGGGATGAAGTGAACGTCCACCTGCTTGACGGGCGCATCGAATGCCTTGAGTTCTCCCTGCGTAATGAACGATGGGCCGCGAAAGACCGGTTTGAAAAGGCGGTTAATGACGCTTTAAATGGGGTTTAAGCCTGTGTCCAGTGGTAAAAAACTTTCCAGTAAAGATTTCCTCGCCGAGCTTGCCGAGCTGGGGGCCAGCCTTCGTCGGACCATCGAGGCCGAAGATGTTGGATTTGATCCGAAGCCTGCGGCGATAGCCGTTCGCCGCGCAAGCGTAGCTGACCCAGTCACCGGCTTTGAGTTTTTTGTGCAGAACTACTTCCCGCACTATGTTCGCCATACCGCCAAAAGTGAGCTGCATAAGCATCTCTACAGTCGCCTGCCAGAGATTGTCCAGGCAACGACCGGGCAGAACGATGCCATCGCTGCACCTCGTGGTGAAGCTAAATCCACCATCGTTAGCCAGCTGTTTGTTATCTGGTGTATCGTCCTGGCGCTCAAGCATTACCCGGTCATCATTATGGACTCGATAGACCAGGCTTATCCGATGCTTGAGGCCATCAAGGCCGAGCTACAGTTTAACCCGCGCCTGCTGATGGATTTCCCCGAAGCAACGGGCGGTGGGCGTGTCTGGCAGATGGGCACAATTCTCACCCGCAACGACATCAAAGTTCAGGTGGCCGGTAGCGGTAAAAAACTGCGTGGTCTGCGCCATGGCCCATATCGTCCTGACCTGGCTGTACTCGATGATATCGAGAACGATGAACAGGTACGTAACCCGGAGCAACGTGACAAGCTGGACAACTGGCTGAAAAAAACCGTACTGCCACTGGGCGGCGCGGGTTCTAAGTTCGATGTGGTCTATATCGGCACCATTCTGCACCACGACTCGGTACTCTCCCGTACCCTCAAAAACCCGCTATGGAAGCGAGCTCGTTTTAAGGCACTTATCAGCTGGCCACACAACATGGAGCTGTGGGACAAGTGGGAAGAGATACTGCGTAACAATGATGAGGATGGTGAAGCACTGGCGCAGGCTTTCTACACAGAACATGAGGAAGAGATGGAGGCCGGTGCGATTGTCTCATGGGCTGCAAGACCGCTTTATACCCTGATGTTGATCCGCGCCCGTGATGGTCACAGTACCTTCGATGCCGAATATCAGAATGACCCGGTTAGCGGTGAAGATGCACCGTTTGCGGGCTGCATTCAGTTCTGGGTTAACCGCCTGGCAGAGTGGCGCTTCTATGGTGCCCTTGACCCCAGTCTTGGTAAGGCGGGAAACAGTCGTGACCCCTCGGCGATCCTCGTCGGTGGATATAACCGTTTTACCGGCATACTTGATGTGGTCGAAGCCCGTATCCGTAAGCGTGTGCCTGACATGATTATCTCAGACGTCATTGCGCTACAAAAAGAATACCGCTGTCTGGTCTGGGCCGTGGAAAGCGTCCAGTTCCAGGAGTTTCTGCGCACTGAACTGGTGAAGCGTTCTGCTGCTGCGGGTGTCCCGGTTCCTGCCCGTGCTGTCATGCCGCATACCGATAAACTCCTGCGTATTGAGTCCCTTCAGCCACATATGGCCAACGGACTTATCCGTCTGCACTCCACCCAGAGCACACTGATTGAGCAACTGCGCCACTTTCCTAAGGCTGACCACGATGATGGCCCAGACTGTCTTCACATGCTGTGGGCACTGGCGGTCTCAGGCGCGGGTAATTTTGAATTTAAAGCCGTTCCCCGCCGTGGCCATGGCGACCGGTTCGGCACATCCGGAGGATGGTAATGGTACAGATTCTCGACCAGTATGGTCGCCCTCTTGATCGTCAGGTCCTGAAGGCCCCGCAAACGGCAAAGACGGTACAGCTCAACCGCAGCTGGCCAACGCATCCGTCGCGCGGTATCACCATCTCAAAATTACCGCGCATCCTTGAGGCTGCTGAGCAGGGAGACCTTGCCGCCCAGGCCGATCTCTTTGAGGATATGGTGGAGCGTGATGGTCATATCTTTTCGGAGATGAGTAAGCGAAAGAATGCGCTGCTCACCCTGGACTGGAGTATTGAGCCACCACCGAACGCCACCGAAGAAGAGCGTAAAATAGCCGAGATAGTGTCTGGCTGGTTTGCTGAAATTCCCGACTTTGAGGATATTACCCTCAATGCGGCCGAGGCTATCGGTCACGGGTTCGCTGCAATGGAAATCGAAAAGTGGGAACTCGCCGACGGCGTCTGGTTGCCGGTGAAGATTAAATTGCGTCCGCATCGCTGGTTCTGTACCACCCCCGATAAGGGTGACGAAATTCGCCTGAATGACGGCACAATGGACGGCGCTGAACTGTGGCCGTTCGGCTGGCTGGTTCATACCCACAATGCCAAATCAGGTTATATCTCGCAGTCCGGGTTATACCGTGTACTGGTCTGGCCGTATCTCTTTAAGAACTTCGGCGTTCGTGACCTTGCTGAGTTTCTGGAAATCTATGGTCTCCCGGCTCGTATTGGCACTTACCTCCCCGGTGCTACCGAAGATGAGCAGGATAAACTGATGCAGGCGCTGGTATCGTTGGGGCATAACGCCTCGGGTGTCATCCCTGAAGGCACAACCATCGAGTTTAAATCGGCGGCCAGCGGGCAATCAGATCCCTTTATGGCGATGATTGACTGGGCTGAACGTACCGAGTCCAAGGTCATTCTGGGCGGGACGCTGACCAGCCAGGCTGATGGTAAGAGCTCAACTAACGCGCTGGGCAACGTACATAACGAAGTCCGCCATGATCTTCTCACTGCCGATGCCCGCCAGATAGAGGGTTTTTATCGTGGTTTCATCCGCATGTTACTGGCCATTAACGGCTATGACATCAGCTCCCGCCGACAGCCTCGTCTGGTCTTTGATACACGGGAACTGGAGAGTATTAAGGACTTTGCGGAAGGTGTGGCTACCCTGGTTGATCGCGCCGGTCTGGCGTCTATTCCGGCATCATGGGTGCATAAAAAGGTTGGCATTCCTGAGCCGCAAAAAGGTGAAGTCGTGCTGGCAGCTCCCGCACGCAATGCAACAATGGCCGGATTGTCTTTGCAAAATGGTGCGGCCTGGTCGAACTTCACCGCACTCAGTACCCGTACCGATATTACCGACCCGGCACAGGATGCACTGGATAAGACCAACCCAGGCATCGCCATTGGTGAAGCCATGGAGAAACTGATAGCACCGGTCATAGCGGCATTAAATCAGGGACAGTCTCCCGATGAAGCGCTGGACATTATTGCTGCCAGTTACCCGTTACTGGATGATTCGCAGCTACAGCAGCTGCTGAAGCAGGCTCTGTTTGTGAGCGAAGTCTGGGGACGTCTCAATGCCGAAAGCTGATGTTGATCTCAGTTACGCCATCGGTCTGAAACCCGAAGAAGCGATTGAGTATTTCAAATCCAAAGGCTATGCCATCGGGTTTAACTGGCATGACGTTGAGGCCAGCGCTCACGCTACGTCGTTTACTGTCGCGGGCGTACTGAAGCAGGATGTGCTGGAAGATATTCACGCAAGCTTACTCAGCATGAAGGACAGCGGCGGTACATTGCGGGACTTTGAGCGACAACTGACCCCCATACTGACCCGCAAGGGGTGGCTTGCCGATAAGGCGAAGCTGTTGGCCGATGATGATGGTGTGCTGGAGGGCAAGCAGCTGACGCCCCGCCGCCTTCGTACCATCTTTGAGACCAATATGCAGGCGTCCTATGCTGCCGGTCGTTATGCTGAACAGATGGCGAATACTGAGTTTCGCCCTATCTGGGAGCGTGTTGCGGTTATGGATACGCATACCCGCCCACTTCATGCTCGTCTCAATGGGTTTACCGCCCGCTATGATGACCCAGCCTGGCAATTCATGTACCCGCCAGACGGCTATCACTGCCGCTGCCGCATCCGTGCCAGAACAGAGGCTGATGCGAAACGCCTCGGTATCGAAGTGAAGTCGTGGGCAGAAGATATCGTGACCGTTCAGCAGGCATGGGGACCGAAAGAGACCCGCGAAGTTAAGGCTCTGCGCTACAAAGGGGAATTGTATACGCCTGATGCTGGCTTTGGTCAGAATCCCGGCCAGGGATGGTTGTCGTCACTGGGGCAACGTCTTATGGATAAATCAGCCACCACCACACCGCGTATCGCGAGCGAAGCTATCCACCAGACGCTCTCTGATAAAACCGTATTAAATGCCGTTTCCGACGATGTGCGCCGCTGGGTGGATCAGGTTAGCCTGCGCACGTCTACTCGTGGTGACCTGAAGCGCGTCGGGGGCATTTCTCCGGCGTTGTTGACCCGTCTGGAAGAGCGCGGCATTCGTCACCCGGTGACACTCAGCATCCACGAAGCCGATGTTAGCCAGGCTCCTGGCCCTCTATGGTCCGAGCTTCCAGCGTTGCTGGCGTCGCCCGAAGACGTTTGGCTCGATGGCGACAATCTGCTGTGGACGTTGTTCGGGGATAGCGGCACCCGCGCCGTTCGGAGCACAGGCACAGCAGACGGCTGGCGTCTGTCACTGGTCAACGGCGGCGACGTTATCAGGGCACAGGATATATCTGATGGCGCAGTATTACTGAGTTCAAAGCGATGAGCTATACCATCACCTATGACACCGGTGATTTTGAGAAGTCGCTGGGTAAGCTGATAAACGAGCTTGAGAACCGGGAACCCATCATGCGCGAGCTGGCGGCAGCCATGGCAGATGCGGTGGAAGAAAACTTCGCTCGTGAAGGCCGTCCGGAGTGGATGGGCTGGAGTCCCCGATATGCACGCAAACGTCATGGCGGTAAAATTCTGCAAAAATCCGGGCGACTGGCCAAAAGCATCACCCAGTACAGTACCAATGACGAAGCGGTTGTCGGCACCAATGTCAAATATGCCCGTATCCACCAGGAAGGTGGCGAAATTAATATCGCCGCCCGCAGTCAGCAGGCCTATTACCGCCAGCATAAAAATGGCAGTGTCGGTAACCGGTTCGTCAAAAAGTCCCGATCCAACTTCTCTCAATGGAACACCATCGGGGAATACAAAATCACGATGCCAGCCAGACCGTTCCTGCATCTGACCGAGGATGATATCAGCGGCATGGAAACGACGATTGAGACCTATTTGCAGCGGATTATCGAATAGGCCATTAAGCGAAGCGAGAGCCACCATGACGCGTTTAATGGAAAAGTGGTAGACTGATTCGTCATGCGACCCGTCAGGCGTTTTTAAAAGGGGTTTAAAAACGTTTGTCGTGTTTTCTCCTTTGTTCTCTCCCTCGTATGTCTGTTTCACTTCAATAACTCCCCACTGAAGTCCCTCAGGCTAATCATCTTTTTCCTGCTGCCGTACTCTGGGCGGCATGAAAACATGTATCGCCGCTCTGGCAATTGAAATCAACAAAGCGACTCCCGGTGTCATCCAGTTGTTTCCGGCTGGTGAGTTCCGGGCGATGGATGGCCGTCCTGATGATGTCGCGCACTGGGTCATGACGGCGGAGATTGCTGCTGCGCTGATTGCTCAGGCAGATGCACGTCAGACGCCCTACATGCTGGATTATGAACATCAGGTGCAACGGGCGAAGACCAACGGTCTGCCCGTTCCGGCCGCGGGCTGGTTCAAGCAACTGGAATGGCGGGAAGGTGAAGTCCTTTTTGCTATTGACGTTGCCTGGACTACTCGCGCGGCAGAGATGATTGCCGCCGATGAGTACCGCTATATCTCTCCTTTATTTGCTTACAGCAAACCCGATGGCTATGTGCAGCTGCTGATTAATGCTGCGCTGACCAATACCCCGGCACTTGATGGCATGGATGAGGTCATTCTGGCCGCAGCCTCGCTCCTGAGCGCCACCGACAATCCACAACCAGAGGACTCCACCGCAATGGATGAGTTACTTGAACGTCTACGCTGGATGCTGAATCTGCCGATCACAGCAACCCAGGACGACATTATCGCCGAGCTGAACAAGCTCATTGACCAGCTGTCCGGTGGTCAGGGAACGGCAGCTGCTTCAGTCAGCCTGATTGAGATCCTCGCTCAGCGTGAGCAGTCCATTGCTCAACTGAGTGCCCAGGTCGAGAGTCCTGACCCGGCTAAATGGGTGGCCGTCGATGTCATGAACAGTGCGATTCAGCAGGCAGTCGCAAAAGCAGGTTCGACGAACGAAGCCGCGCTGGCCATCCAGCAGGCAGAAACTCTCGTCACGGTAGCGCTCAGTGATGGCCGACTTCTACCGGCACAGGAAGCGTGGGCGAAGTCACTGGCTAAATCCGACCCGGCAAGCCTTACCGCTTTCATTGATAAGGCACCGAAGATTGCTGCGTTGAGTCACAGCCAGACTGGTGGCCTGCCACCAAAAGGTGCGCCTGAGCGTGAACCTGCGGGTGATGACGACACATTGAATGTCGCGGTCTGCTCCCTGATGGGCACCGACCCCGATGAAATCTCTTCTTTCTATAAAGGAGCGAAGTAATGACCGGTGATCGCAATACCCCTCATCGTGACGAAAAGCTGGGTCCTCAGCCGATGGCTGCTGCGACCGTGATTTATGGTGGTCATATGGTCGCCGTCAATGCGACCGGCTATGCCGTTCCGGCAAGTGCAGGCGCTGCGGTATCCACGCAGACGGTTCTCGGTGTATCTGATGGCTGGGCAGATAACACGGGGGGCGCTGATGGCGATGCACTGGTCATTATTCGCCGTGGTCGGGGCTTCCTTTTTGCCAACAGTACCGCTGATCCGGTAACCCAGGCTGAGGTGGGGAAAAACTGTTACGTCGTGGACAGCGTGACAGTGGCCAAGAGCAGCGACACAGACAAACGTCCGTACGCAGGCAAAGTCGCCGGGATCGAAGCCGACGGTGTCTGGGTCTATTTCTGACAGGAGAATCACAGTGTTAGTCAATAAACAGAACGTTAAATCCATTTTTATCAATCTGAAAGCCACCTTTCAGAAGGCCTTCACCCAGACCCCGTCAGACTGGCAAAAGGTCGCCATGGTGGTGCCATCCACCGGTAGCCAGAACGATTACTCCTGGTTGAGTCGTTTCCCTAAGATGCGGGAATGGATTGGTGAAAAGGTTATTAAGTCACTCGCTGCCTTTAACTACACCATCCAGAACAAAGACTGGGAAGCGACCGTTGAAGTTGACCGTAACGATATCGAAGACGATCAGCTCCTTGGTTATGCTCAGCAGGCTCAGGCTGCGGGACAATCAGCGGCAGAACTGCCCGCCGATATTGTCTTTGCGCTGCTGAGTGATGGTTTTAAAAACCTGTGCTACGACGGTCAGTTCTTCTTTGATAGCGACCATCCCGTCAATGGGGCCTCTGTCTCCAACAAGGGGACCAAAAAACTCAATGCCGATACGCTGGCCAAAGCGCAAGCCAGTTATGGAGCCGCTCGTACTGCGATGCGTAGCTTCAAGGATGAAGAAGGCGAATCCCTGCGTATTAACCCGACCGTTCTGGTGGTGCCTCCGGCGCTGGAAGATGTGGCTAACTATCTGATGACGGCAGACCGTTTCCCGGACAACACCCCGAACATCTATAAGGGGACGTCTGAGGTGATGGTCGTGCCAAACCTCAAATCTGATACCGCCTGGTTCCTGCTGGATACCAGCAAGCTGATGAAGCCGCTGATTTATCAGGAGCGTAAAAAGCCGGACTTCGTCGAGCAGACGGACTACAGCAACGATAACGTCTTTATGAATAAGAAGTTCCGTTTCGGTGCCGAAGCACGTGCCAACGGTGGCTACGGTTTCTGGCAGATGGGCTATGGCTCTGATGGGAGTGTTGCGTAATGCCGATTCAAATCACTGCGAAACGCGATGGCTTTCGCCGCTGCGGCATCGCCCACAGCGAAACCACAACCACGTACGGTGATGATCACTTCACCCAGGCGCAGTTGCAGGAGCTGAAGTCTGAGCCAAACCTGATTGTCATTGAGGTGGCAGAAGGCGCGGAAAACGGCAATGTGCATACTGCGCTGGTTGACGCCGGTAATCGTATCGTTGAGCTCGAAGCCGTCGTACTTCAGCTCAATAGCGATGCCAGCGAGTTGAAGTCGAAACTCGATACCGTGACAGCCGAACGTGACGAACTGGCGGCAAAACTGGGGCTGCTGACTGCTACCGGGAGTGATGGCGCACAGGTTGCCGAACCGGCGCAAGATACGAAAGCGGAAGCTGCCGATGAGGCAGGCTCTGCGGACGATAAAACGTCAGGCAAGAAAAAGGGTTAACCCATGTATGCGACCCGAGATGACATGGTGAAAGCGTTTGGCGAGCGGGAATGCATCGCCATCACCGACCGGGATTTAACCGGGATGATTGATGACGATGTTATGAGCGCCGCACTGTCGCAGGCCAGTGCCGAAATCGACGGTTATCTCTGCGGTCGCTACCCGGTGCCATGGTCTGATGAACCCCGAGTTCTGGTGGGTAAGTGCTGCAATATCACGCGTTATCTGTTGTGCGGTGCCGACACCCAGATGACCCAGGAGATTCGTGAACGTTACGAAGACACCATCCGATATCTGGAAAAGGTGGCTTCCGGAAACATTTCGCTGGGGCGTACGGGAGCCGGGGCTGTAATACGCAGCACTTCCGGTGCGAAAGTCGTATCTGGTGGGCGCGTCTTCGGACGCGACCAGACGGACGGAGGCGGATTCTGATGGTTATCACGCAGATAGAGCAGGCTATCGTTGCCCGTCTGAAACAGGGCCTTGGCAGGATGGTCCGGGAGGTCAGCTCCTATGGTGGTGAGATGGATGGCGAGCCAGCTGAGGTTATCCGCCAGTTACCCGGCGTCTGGGTCACGTTTGGTGGTATTCAGAAGACTGAACGCCTCAGCACTGCCCGCAATAAGTTCGTTACCTATGGCCGGTTTGTGGTCATTGTTGGCGATCGAAGCGTGCGCAGCGAAGAGGCCTCCCGCACCGGTGGTGTCGGCAAGGATGAAATCGGTACGTACCGGATGGTAGCCGCCGTCAGACGCCTTCTGTCCGGACAGGATTTTGATCATGCCGGGCTGAAAATTGATGCGTTGCTACCGGGCAAGGTTCGAACTCTGTTTAACACCCAGTATGAACGCAGCGCATTGTCTGTGTTTGCCTGTGAATTTGACACCAAATGGGTAGAGAACGCACTGGAGAATGGTCGTTTCCCTCTGGAGAATGCCCCGGTTGGCCATGAGGATAACCTGTTTACTCCGTATGGCGGCAAAACGACTGAAGATGATCCGGCGTGGTTATCAACCAATTTAAGTTATTACCTGGAGCCCGGAGATGACCGGGCTGATGCAGAGGACATTATTCCCCATGCCAGTAAAAACAGTTAAAGCCCGGGAGGGTATCCGGGTCCCGATGGAGAATACCCCGCGCCGTTATATCACCGACGCAAAGGCCATCACAGTTCCTGAGACCGCCTATTACCTGCGCCAGATTATGAATGGCGATCTGGTTGAGGTTCTCCCGGAGCAAGCAGAGCAGCCTGCCATTACGGATATTCCTGAAAAAGAGGTGAAACGTGTCCAGTCCAAACGTTGAATTTTTCGAAATCGGCAGCAGCATTCGCAAGCCGGGTAAGTACTTTGAGTTCAATACCCGCCTCGCCGTACGCACTCTGCCAGGTAACCTTCAACGGGTGCTGATGATGACGCCAATCCTGCCTACCGGAACGGCTCAACATCTGCAAATCGTTGATATCTACTCAGACGAACAGGCTGCGACATTCTTCGGGCGCGGCTCGCTGGGGCATCTGATGGCACGTGCAGCGGTCAAGTCTAATCCGTACCTGTCGTTGCAGATGATCGGTTCTCGCGGAAGCCAGACACAAATTGCCGCCACAGGAAAAATTACGCTGACCGGGCCAGCAACAGCGGCCGGGGAAGTGAAAGCTACCATCAATGGTACTGATGTGACAGCCGCTGTCAGCGACGCTGATACCGCGCAGGCCATTGCTACCGCGCTGGCCGCAGCTATTACCGCAAAATCCTCGTTGCCGGTAACGGCATCAGCTCAGGCTGCGGTGGTCACTCTGACGGCGAAGCAGCCCGGAACAGCGGGTAATGCGATCACCGTCGTCTCTTCGGCAACAGCTACGGGGGTGACTGCGACCGTAGCCGATATGGCCGGGGGAAGCAGCACGATTGCCGAGCCCGCTGGCGCGGTTGCCGCCACCGGAAAGGTCACCATCACGGGTCCCGCAACCGGTAATGGTACGCTGAGTATTTATATCGGTGATACTCGTCTTGATGTGGCCGTCGCCTCCGGGGATGCCGTGGATATTATTGCCACAGGGCTTATGGCCGCAGTAGCTGCGTCTCCAGACCTGCCAGTGACTGTTACCAGTGCTCAGGGGGTGCTGACATTTACGGCCAAAACTAAAGGGATTGATGGTAACGATATCTCTCTGCGAGCCATTACGGGAGCGGCGGGAACCACAGTGGCCGTGACGGCTATGGCGGGCGGGAGCGGAAATTATGATCTTGCTCCAGTGCTCGCGGCGGCGTTCGCCGGTGGCCACAACATCGTGGTGTCACCTTATAACGATCAGCCCTCCCTGACTACGCTGCGCTCTCATCTGACCAATGTCAGCGGCCCGCTTGAGCAGCGTGGTGCTATTGGTGTCGCAGGCTGGAAGAAAAGTCTCAGTTCCGCGATTACGCTGGCGGAATCGCTTAACGAAGGCCGTATCACGCTGGGGTGGCATAACGGCTCGGTCAAGTTGCCGTGCGAGATTGCTGCTTCCTATGCGGCGGTGATCGCCTCGGAAGAAGACCCGGCCCGTCCACTTAACACCCTGGCTATGGATGCGCTTGACGTAACCGCAATGGAGAACTGGCCCGGTCGTACTGAGCAGGAAAATGCCCTGCATAATGGGGTGACGCCATTTGAAATCGGGCCAGGTGATAAAGTTCAGATCGTCCGCGCTATCACCACTTATACCCGCAACGCTGAAGGCGTTGATGATGTGGCATTACTCGACCTGACCACCATTCGCACACTGGATTACGTCCGCAAGTCATGTCGTGAGCGTATCTCCCTACGATTCCCACGCGACAAACTCAGCACGCGAACACCGCCAAAAGTGGAAAGCGAACTGCTGGACGTGTTGCTGAAGCTTGAAGAGCTGGAGATTGTTGAGAACGTGATGGCCAATCGCGCCGATCTGATCGCAGAGAAAGACTCTCAGGATGCCAACCGCCTCAATGCGCGTATTCCGGCAGATGTGGTGAACGGTCTCCATGTCTTCGCGGGTCGCATCGACCTTTACCTGTAAGGAGTGACTAAAAATGGCACTTGAAGAATACGTTGGCGCCATCGTCATGGAAGTGGATGGCCAGGAGATTGAAGTCACGGACCTCAAGGTCGATACCAATACCGGTCGTAAGCTGGTGAAAACCATGAACCGTACCGGACGAGCTAAGGGCTTTTCCCGTGGTATCGCAGAGATTCAGCTTTCTCTGACCGTGGTGATTCCGGCCTCCGGTGACCTGGACTGGGCAGGTATCGAAGGGTCGAAGATTACTGAGTACCCACTCAGCAACACGGGTAAGCGTACGTCTTACCTGGACTGCTTTACCCTGACCGTGGGCAAAACCTACAGCGTGGATAACGAAGCACGCCGCGATATCACCATGCAGGCATTACGTGAGGTCACTGAATAATGGAAAAACACGAGCTTTTATACGGCGTTAAAGCCGGTGATAAAGTGCATTACGATTTCAGCGTTGGCCTGCCGGTCGTGAAAGATACCATCGAAGCGCTGCGCCTGACGGATGAAGCCTTCGGCACCACGGAAGGTGCTTCAGCCGGGATGTACTACCGTGTGGCGGTTATGGCCAGCGCATTAACCGCTTTGGGTGACTTAGCCAAAGAAGACATCACGCCGGAACTGCTGCTTAACGAGCTCAATGATGATGACTTCGACATCATTGATGCGCAGATTGAAGCCGCTAAAAAAAAGCGGATGCGTTTGAGCAGCGCATCAGCGGCTACCGACTCGCCGTCCTCGCCCTCGGACGATACGGCATAAGCGAGCAACAAGTCGGAAACATGACGCGTCCGGAACTGGACGCGTTTACCGATGCCCTGGCCCGTCTGCACGGCAACAAATCCGATAAAACCTCTTCGCGTACTGTGCGCAGCGTCAAATCCCGACGCAAAAAGAAACCCGTCCGGAGATAACTTATGGCACGCAACCTTCAGCTTGCGCTCTCCCTTTTGGCCCGAGATGGTGCATCGAAAGTCCTGAAGCAGGCAATGCAGGACATCATCAAGCAGACCAGGGCGACGCAAAAAGCAGGTGATGAGCAGGCAAAATCACAGCAGCAAAATACCAGTTCGGCTATTCGTGCATCGCGAACGCTTCAGGATGAGTATCGTCGCGCCAGTTCGGCGCGTTCATCGCTTGGCATCCGTTCCGAGCGTGAAATTCGGCGTGAAATCCAGCAGACACAGGCCGCCTATAATCGACTGACCCGAGCGGGTACGATGTCCGTGAATGAACAAAGTCGAGCCTTCCGAGCCATGACTGAGCGTGTTAGCAGGCTGCGTACTGAGCTGGTTGGTGTCAGTGAAACGATGACCCGAATGCAAAAGATCAAAGCAGTAGGCTCAACTGTTGCAGCTGTTGCGGGTGGTGTTACCGCTGCTGCTATGGTAATCAAAGACCCGGTACAGCGGCAGATGGCATTCGAACGTACAAATGCCGGGATTGCTAATACTGCATTTAATGAATTATCGCCTGAAGAGCGAAAGAAAAAAATTCCGATAATAAATAATGCTATTCGCGAATCCGTCCGTAAAGGAGGCGGAACGCCGGAGGCGGCGCAGTCAACACTTGGCTCGTTATTTGCTGCTGGTCAGGTTGATAATAATACCGCCATGAAAATACTACCTGATATTATGAAATACGCCACTGCTACTGGAGCTAACCCGGAAGATTTAGCGAAAATAGCATCAGCTGGAATAGCAAACTTTGGTATTAAACCAGAAGATTTACCTACATTTTTTGATAAATCTGTTCGCTCTAGTGAGAACGGTAGTTTTGAGTTATCCGATATGGCGGCCAAACTATCAACACAGATGGCAGCGGCCAGTAAATTAGGTATGAGAGGTCTTCAGGACTATGATAAATTACTGGCAATGAATCAGGCAAATGCATTAACGTCAGGCACACCAGATTCAGCTGCAACTAACGTTGAAAACTATTTAAATAAAATCACAAGCGCTGACACACAAAATTCCATGAAAAATTATCGTTTTCGTGGGAAGGACGGCAAGACGGTCCCTTATATGGAGTATCTATCACAACAGCGTTCGCAAGGTGTGAACACTTCTGATGCATTTATGAAGGCAGTGGATAGTATCGTTTCGTCAGATAAAGGCGTGCAGCGCCTACGAGCAGAATCAAAACAATTCCAAGGGACAGAAAAGGGAAATAATGCGGAAGCTGCGCTGAAGGTTCTTATTTCATCGATTACATCAAAGATTATTGCTGATAGAGAAGCTGGTGCCGCACTAACAACAAATATTCTTCAGCGGGAATATATTAAGAACCAAATCTCAGGCACTCGTAATTCTACGGGGGCTGGAGCAGCATCGTTTGATGTAATTTCATCAACAAACGATTTCAAATCCCAGCAACTAGAAGCTGAGAAAATGTTTTCTGAACAGGATTCCATGAAACCTGTTGCGGATTTATATGGTGATCTCGCCAGCAAGTTGGCCGACTATTCAAAAGAATATCCAGAATTAACAACAGCTATTTCAGGGGCGACTACAGCGATTAAAGCAATGTCGGCCGCCGCTATCGCATTCGCGGGTCTGAGCTTCCTCACCGGCGGTGGAGTTAAATTACCAGGTGGTATTAAGTTACCTGGTGGCGGTGCTGGAGGTGGTGGTGTTCTGGGTCGTACCTGGGGAGCAATCACAAAAGGTGGTGGCCCTCTAAAATGGCGAATTGCTGGCCCTCTGGCTGCCGCATATGCAGTCTATGACCTCAATAATACCTATGATGACGCGCGAGATGATGCCGGTAATGCAGGTATGAATACTGGTGAGTTTCTCGTCAATAAAATGAAAGAGCGGGATAAGAATAAGAAGCCACTCTTCGATATCGATCTAGGTAAAGCATTTAGCTCCTGGTGGAGCTCACCTTCTACTATCGGACAGGTTGACCCAGCCACAACAGGCGTGCCGTCATATTTGCTTCCCCAACAGCCAAAAAGTCAGCCTCTTACGATCACGACTAAAGTGATGCTTAATGAACGTGAAATTGCTCAGGCCGTCAATGAGTTCAATGGTGAACAGTCAAACCGCGGTTCAACAGGAGGCCCTCAGTGAGCTGGGAAGAGTCCCTACAGGATGCCTCATTTCGTGGCGTTCGCTTTGATATCGTCAACACCCGTGATAGTGCCAGCCGGGATACTGCTGTTTATGAGTATCCCTATGTGGACGGCGGTGATGTTGAAGACCTTGGCCGCAAGCCACGTAATCTAAGGGTGACTGCCTTATTCTGGGGTGATGACTATGAAACCAGGTTGCAGGCATTTCTGGCCGCGCTCGATGTGCGTGGCAGCGCTGAAATGATCCATCCGGTATTTGGTTCAATGCTGTATATGCAGTGTATCGAATACCAGGCGTCTCATGAAGCAGAGAACGTGGACTACTGTGTGGTCGAAGTAGTCTTTATTCAGGCCAGGCCGGGCATTGCCTTGTTTGGCGCAAGCGACCCAATGTCGCAGGCTGATATCGCCTTCAATCAGGTACAATCGGCGCTTGACGGCATTCAAAATGCTATTGATGACCTCCTGTCGCCACTGCGCACGGCAAAGAAGTGGATGAAGCGTGCCAAATCACTGGCAACGACGGCACTGGGTATGGTTACTGTCCTCAAAGGTGAACTTACCGGCTTTGTCAGCAGTACGACGGATTTTGTTAACTATCCGGCCGCATTTATGAATGACCTTCAGAATGCGCTGTCGCTCACATCGTTATCTTCTAAATCATCCGTCAGCAGCAATCCGGGGAGCTATGCGAAGTCAGCCGATGTTACTGGGGTAGCGGGCATCGTCATGGCTGACTGGGGGCGTGGGCGTACGGCTCTTCAGGATGTGGCCGCTCTGCCAGAGCAAATCGTCACCGGGCAAACCTCTGCATCAGTTACCGTTCCGGGCGGTTCATCTGTTGACGACATCACTACACTGGTCACAGCGGTCAAAGTGCAGGTCGCACTGCAAATGGTACTGGACGCGACAGATATTCTGAGCGATCAGGACCTCGGGGATTTGCTCTCCCCGGATGATATCGAACATATTGCCGGTGATACCCGAACATCATTGCAGACAGCCATCACGCAAATCCGTGATGCGTTCGCCAGTGATACGCAGAATGTCAGTTCCACCGCCACTCCAGCCGGTATTACCTGGTTACCTGTCGTTGACAGTCTCAAGACACTGGCGGTCATCGTTCAGGAACAGGCGACAGCGGTCATGATGCAACGCCCTCCGCTGACAACCCGTGTCGTCAGCGCTGAGACTAACCTGCATTTGCTGGCGCATCTGTGGTACGGAGATTACACCCGCGCCACCGAGCTGCTTCGCCTCAACCCGTCACTACGCAACCCTAATGCCATCAAAACCGGAGACATTCTGAATGCCTACTCCCGATAAAACAGAGCAGGATAAAGTCACGCTTGTCATCGACGGCAAGGTGCACAGTGCCTGGAGTCGCTATCAGATTGATTCTGATTTTCTGGTTCCGGCAGATGCCTGGAGTGTTACGCTGGGTCTGCCCGAAGGTAAATTCCCGGCGGTAATCCAGCGCGGTGCACCAGTGGTGGTAAGAATTGGTAATGATGTAGTGATGTCCGGGCGTATTGATGCCGTACAACGTCGGGTCTCCCGCCAGCAAGTCTCACTCACGGTGACTGGACGGGATGGTTCAGCGGTGCTGGTTGACTGTGCTTCACCGGTATTCACATCCCGTCAGTTAAGCCTGGAAGAAGTGATCGCCCGAATCGTGCGGCCGCTGGGCGTGAAAAATATCCGCATTATGGCCGAGTCCTCTATCCAGAGCGACAAGGTCAGCGTTGAGCCTGGTGAGCGAGCCTGGGATACGCTGGAGCGTGCTGCATCCGCACGTGGCCTGTGGCCATGGTTTGACCCGGACGGGACGCTGGTTATAGGGGGACCGGATTACACCGCAGACCCACTGGCAACACTCATTCTTAATCGTGATGGTAAAGGCACCAATGTCCTTGATCTGAATGACCGGTCATCCATAAACGGAAGTTTTTCGGAGCTGACTGTACTGGCGCAGGGCCACGCGCAGGGTAGCAAGTCGGCAAAGAATGACACTGAAATTATAGACGTAGACGATAGTAGTGATACGGCTTCAGAGCCGATGACAGCTGCGCAGTTGGCGGATGATTCGGCTGATGTTACAGATGATGATGATATCTTAATGACCACCGGGACGCCTGAAACAGGCCAGCATGGTCTGCGTAGCACCGTACGCGATACTACAGTCCCCTATTATCGACCACAAATCATGATGGTTGGAGATGCCGACAACCAGGAGCAGGCTGATTTCAGGGCCAGAAAAGCGATGGCTGATGCACGCCTTAATGGTTATGACCTTACCGCTGTCGTTCAGGGGCATCGCATGGCCAGTGGCAAGCTATGGCAACCCGGCCAGCGTGTACGGGTGCGCTGCGATATTCTGGGCATTGACGATATTTATTTTCTGATGGGGCGAGAATTCTCCGGTGGCCGTCCTGACGGAGCTATTACAACCCTTCGGTTTAAAGAAGACGGCATCTGGATACCTGATGCGTTTCCGAAAAAACGCAAGACGCGCAAACGCCGTACTAAGACTAATAAAGAGCTGGAGATTATCGATGTGGAATAAAATTGACAGCAGAATTAACAGTGCGTTAAACCGCATTAGAAAGGCGTTCAGAGGCGTTTTAACCCGCGCTAACAGTACCGGCGATGTACAGACTGTCCAGGTTAAAGGCGTACATGGTGAGGTGCTTCAGGACGCCGAACTGTACCAGCACTATGGTTTTACGTCTAACCCGCAGCCGGGGACGAAAGCGATCATATTGCCGCTTAATGGCCTCACCAGCCACAGCATTATCATTGCAACAGAACATGGTGGTTATCGTCTCAAGGCGCTGAAATCCGGAGAGGTTGCTATCTATACTGATGAAGGTAGTAATATTGTCCTGAAGCGCGGAAAGCTTATTGAAGCGAACTGCGATTATTTTTTGATGAATGCAAAAAAACAATTCAAAGTTGTGACGGAAGATTTTGATGTGACAGCGACCACGGGGGCACAATTCGACACGCCATTACTCCACGGAACTAATGATGTTTCTGACGGTAAATCATCAGTACAGGCGATGCGAGATACATTTGACGACCACGACCATAAGCATGGTGGCGATGCCGGAACAACAGATAAACCCAATCAGCAAATGTAATTCATGGTATTGTTTATTTTCTCCAGCCTTTAAATACCACTGAACCCCATCAGCATTATTTAAATATTCCATACCGATAGTATATCGGTATGGAAATGCTTATTGACCCTGTGACCGGTGATTATACCGGCGAATCATCCGATACCCTGGCGAATGCTGTTTATATTCGCCTGATGACACCTCTCGGCTCATGGTGGGCGGACCCGTCACTCGGTTCAAAGCTTCATTTACTCCAGCGTGAAAAAGATAAATCCCGCGTTCGTCTGCTGGCCCGGCAATACGCTGATCAGGCTCTCCAGCCATTACTGGATGATGGCCGGGCCAGCAGTATTGTCGTGCAGACCGAAAGCTATCAGCCGGGCTGGTTGCTCCTTCTGGTCACAGTGATGTCCTCGACCAACATTTCACAGACCTGGAAATACCCGGTTAAGGTGAGCTGATGCCATTTACTACTAAAACTGCGGCGCAGGTACGTGATGACCAGCTACGTGATATTAAAAACCTGCTTCAGTTGCCCGACAGTAAGCTTGGCCCTGACAGTGACTGGTACGTTCGCGCATCGGCCGTCGGCAGCGTAGCTGAAGGCTGCTATCAGCACCAGGCATGGATTATCCGACAAGTGTTCCCCGATACAGCTGACCCGGAATACTTGTATCTTCATGCGCGAATCCGTGGCCTGACAAAAAAACCGGCAAACAGTGCAAGCGGTCCTGCAACCTTCACAGGGCAAGCGGGAACGCGAGCCGCAGCGGGGTTGGTATTCAAGCGCGATAACCTGACATGGAGCACCCTTGATGAAGTGGTTATTGGTGACAACGGACAGGGAACGACTCAGGCGGTTTCGGCACTTATCGGTACTGCGGGGAATACTGCTGCCACGACGGCCACGCTAACCAACACTCCTGCTGGATTTGATAGTTCGGTGACTGTGGGAGTTATGGCCGGGGGGACTGAAGAAGAGACTGACGATGAGCTGCTTGCTCGTTTGCTGGAAATTATTCGTCGACCACCCGCAGGTGGTAATAAATATGACTATAAGCGATGGGCGCTAGAAGTATCCGGTGTCACAGCTGCTTATATTTATCCTTTGCGCCGGGGGCTTGGTACGGTTGATATTGTTATTACGTCAGCCGGTGGCTTGCCATCTCAGGATGTCATTGATCGGGTAACTGATCATATTAACGATGTCCGTCCCGTTACGGCTAAAGGTATTCTTGTTCTGGGGCCGACAATTAAGGACTTTGATGTCCGGGTCAAAGTCTCTCTTGACGGCATTACTCTCGCTGATGCCAAAACAGCCATCACCTCGGCATTGCAGGAAGACGACCTACGTCGGGAACCGGGTGATTCTTTCATCCGTAGCCAGGCATCAACCCTGATTTCGCTTATCCCTGGTATCACTGATATTGAGATGGTTACACCAGCAGCGAATATTGTTCCCGTAACTGATGCGACAAAAATTGAATGGCTTCGCCTCGGAAATGTGGAGGTGGAGTCACTATGAGCGCCTTTACCATCCTGAACCTTTTACTGCCAAAGGGTAGTTACGCGACATCCCAGCCCACCCTTTCAGCCTCGCTACAGGCTGAGTCGCATGTATTTGATGATATTGAATCATCTGCCGATATTGTCGAGGGTGCGGTGACCCCTTATCGTGCAGGTGCACTTCTTGCCGACTGGGAGCGCGTTCTTGGGCTAACGTCATCTCCTAATGCCAGTTTTCAGCAACGCCAGCAACGGGTACTGGCAAAACTGTCTGAAACAGGTGGACTGAGCATCCCTTACTTCACTCGCCTTGCAGCCCGCCTTGGCTACGACATTTCCATCGAAGAGCCTAAACAGTTCCGGGCTGGTAGCAGCCGAGCTGGCGACCGGCTCTGGGATAAAGACACTATTTGGGTCTGGCTGGTCAACGTCAGTAATTCGAAAACAATAGCATTCCGTTTTCGCGCAGGTGCTTCTGCTGCTGGTGAGCGGTTGACCTCATTTGGAGACCCTATTATCGAAGAGATGTTTAAAGACCTCAAACCCGCTCATACCTATTGTTATTTTGCCTACCAGGGAAACTCATAATGAAACCGTTAATGCCTCCCATTGATACCCCGGATAAACTCTTCCATGACGGTAATCCTGCAACAGGTGCGGAAGGTACTATTGTCCCGGCAGAACACCTTAATAATGAACAGGCATCTATACGCGATCTTCAAAGCGAGATGATTGCCATTCTTACTGCTGCTGCGATGGCACCAGAATCAACTGCTGGTCAGCTTCTGGCAGCGTTGAATAAACTCTATGCCCCCGGTAACGATACCCTGGGAGCGCTGGCTTCTCTGGTCGGTGCTGCTAACAAACTTCCATACTTTACTGGTCCTAAAGGGGCGGCCCTGACAGACCTGACGGCTTTCGCCAGAACGCTGCTTAGCCGTAGTGATGCCGCAGGTGTTCTCTCAGACCTTGGTATTAAAGAGGCCTCAACAACACAGGTGGGTTTAGTCCGGCTTACATCATCGCGGGTATCGGGTGCAGAGGATATTGCAGCCACAGCTAATGCGGTTGCAC
>OKFA01000297.1_pt1 | contig 21612 bp, 18 predicted proteins | sample 1614731 | NCBI WGS metagenome assembly OKFA01 (sample SAMN04436965, study PRJEB24849) | human gut metagenome | biome: human gut; feature: NICU; material: stool | host: Homo sapiens | place: USA: Saint Louis, MO | collected 2010-03-22
ATATGATATACATTTGGAAAAAGTTTCCTAGGGAAATAATTAAAGAAGATGATGTAACAGAGTCTGGTTTTAATCATAAAAAGAGAAGATTATGAAAAAAGAGTTTATAAGAAGGTATGGATGGACATTGCTTGGCATTGTGGCAGGAATGGTAGGAGGATACTTATATTGGCGTTATGTGGGTTGTTCCACGGGAACTTGCCCTATCACTTCTTCTCCTGTCAACAGTTCCATTTGGGGGGCGGCAATGGGAGGATTATTGCTCAGTTCATTTATACCGGAACGTAAAGAAATAAAGAAGGAGGAATAAGTATGAATAAGACAATTTTATTTTTTCTAGCCCTTATGCTGATTACCACTACAGCTTGCGGCAGAGGAAACAGTAATAATAACCCTGTAAAAGAAGAAACTATGACAACAGAAGGAAATGGAAAAGTCATACATTTGACTAAAGCTGATTTTTTGGCGAAAGTATATAATTTCGAGAAAAACCCGAAAGAGTGGAAATATGAAGGTGACAAACCGGCTATTGTGGATTTCTATGCTGATTGGTGTGGTCCTTGCAAAATGGTAGCTCCTATTCTGGATGAATTGGCAAAAGAATACGATGGACAGATTGTGATTTATAAAGTGGATACAGAGAAAGAACAGGAACTGGCAGGCGCATTCGGTATACGGAGTATTCCGTCCATTCTGTTCATCCCCATGGAAGGAAAGCCGGAGATGGCACAGGGAGCTATGCCCAAAGCATCTTTTAAAAAGGCTATTGATGAGTTTTTATTGAAAAAATAAGTAATTTTGTGCAATAGCATTCAAGAAGAAGCATCAATATGGAAACTTTATGTAAAATAAGAGACCTCTATCGCGCTATTGCAGAATTTGAAACCCGATTTGAAAAGGTGCATCACCTTTGTCTGAACGAAGGAATGTTGTTATGCTGTCTCTCCAAGAAGAAACGCCTGTCTTCGGGAGAGATTGCAGAACTGTTAGGCCTTACTAATTCAAATACTTCTAAAGTCATCAGATCTGTGGAAGATAAAGGCTATGTAGAGCGTAATCTGGGAGATAGTGACAAACGACAGATGTATTTCTCGCTTACGGCAGAAGGAAAGAAAATTCTGAAGGAGATGGAATGCTGTAATATTGAGATTCCTGAGTTACTGAGGTCTGTTTTGTAATAGTAAACAAGATACCGCTGTAGATGAAGCCCGTTTTTATTTTTATATCATTGCTGATAATGCTCTGTCCCGCTTTCTCGCAAAGCAGGATGGAGCATTATCTTGACTCCTTGGGACTGGTAAATGTAAGCCGGGTGGACCCGACATTGAAAATAGATTTGATGTATACCCGTGCCGACAATTTTACCGGGAAAGTCCTTTATGAGGATTTGCAGGAGGCTTATCTTCATCCCGAGGCCGCCAAGGCCTTATTGCAAGCGCAAAAGCGGTTGAAAGAGTTGTATCCAGGTTATTCTTTGATTATTTATGATGCCGCCCGTCCCATGTCCGTGCAGCAGAAAATGTGGAATGTGGTAAAAGGTACTTCCCAAAATATATATGTATCCAATCCGGCTCGGGGAGGAGGATTGCATAACTATGGTTTGGCGGTAGACGTAAGTATTGCAGATGAAAAAGGAAATCCTTTGTCTATGGGAACCAAGGTGGATCATTTGGGCAAGGAAGCCCATATAGATACTGAGGCGGCAATGGTACAGCAGGGAGTCATTACAGCACAGGAACGGAGAAACCGCTTGTTGTTGCGTCGGGTCATGACGGATGTGGGTTATAAACCTTTGCGCAGTGAATGGTGGCATTTTAACTTCCGCAGTCGTGAAGAGGCAAAACGGAACTATAAAGTAATTAGATAAAGGATGGAAATATCAGCAAAAACACTCCATTTCATCGAAGAGCATAGGGAGGACGATACGCGTACACTGGCTTTGCAAAGTAAGAAATATCCCGATGTAGACATGGCGGCAGCTGTCACACAAATTGCCGGACGGCAGGTAGCGGCCCGCAAGTTGCCTTCATGGCATCTGGTTTCCGCATTGTGGTATCCTCCTCATTTGTCTATGGAGCAATGTTCTTCCGAGACGGCAGCTTTGTACAAGGCCTCTTTGTTGGGAGGAGATACTTTTGCCGATTTAACCGGAGGTTTCGGTATTGATTGCAGTTTTATCTCCCGGAATTTCAAGCAAGCTGATTATGTGGAGAGGCAGACGGAGCTCTGTGAGCTGGCTTTGCATAATTTCCCTTTATTGGGGTTGGGGCATATCCGGATACATAACCGGGATGGGGTGGCTTATTTGCAGGAAATGCTTCCGGTAGATTGCCTGTTTCTAGACCCTGCCAGAAGAGACGGACACGGTGGCAAGACGGTTGCCATCTCTGATTGCGAGCCGGATGTAAGTGCTTTGGAGTCTTTGCTGGTTGACAAGGCAAAGAAGGTGATGGTGAAATTATCGCCTATGCTGGATATGTCATTAGCATTGAACGAGCTGAAAACAGTTCGTTCGGTGCACATTGTCGCTGTGAATAACGAGTGTAAGGAGTTATTGTTGATATTGCAAAAAGAGCCCGTTTCATCGGAAATAAGCATCCATTGTGAGCATATTGCAGGCAACGGTGAGAGCCAGCATTACACCTTTACCTTGAAGCAGGAAAAGGCATCGGCCTGTCCCTTGACTGATCAAGTCGGAACTTATTTATATGAACCGAATGTTGCTATACTGAAAGCCGGTGCTTTTCGTTCCCTCACACAAACCTATCCTGTGATGAAACTTCACCTCAGCAGCCATTTATATACCTCTGCTTCTTTGGTTCCGGATTTTCCGGGACGCCGTTTCCGGGTTGAGTCCGTATCGGGCTTTGGAAAAAAGGAATTGAAAGCGTTTCTGAAGGATATGGACAAGGCGAATATTACGATTCGTAACTTTCCATTATCGGTAGCGGAACTTCGCAAACGCCTGAAACTGAAGGAGGGAGGAGATGATTATATCTTTGCCACGACCTTGTCCGACGAGCGGAAAGTCTTGATTAGGGCGAGGAAGTGCTAGTTTATAATCAACTTATACCCTATTCCCCTGACATTCACAATCCGTATTTTATTGTCTTTGGATAGTTTATGGCGTAACTTCGTAATAAATACATGCAAGCTGCGTGAGTTGAAGAAGCTGTCATCTCCCCAAAGCTCCAACAAGATGCTTTGGCTGCTCACCACTTCATTCCGGTTCTCACACAGGCGTTTTAATATTTCCGATTCCCGGTGGGATAGTTCTTGTGTGTTTCCTGCAAAGTCAAGCTGTTGGGTAACGGAGTTGAACTGATATCCTCCAATGGTATAGGTATTTGTAATTTCCTTTTCTACAAAAGCTTTGTGCATCAAGGCTTTAAGGCGTACAATCAGTTCTTGCATTCCAAACGGTTTTTTCAGATAGTCATTTGCTCCCAGTTCAAATCCCTCCACCACATCATTGATGGCGGACCGGGCAGTGAGAAAGAGGATCGGAGTCACTTTATCGGACTGGCGGATACGTCGTACCATTTCAAAACCATCCATACGGGGCATCATGACATCAGCCACCAACACATCCGGTTTCTGTTCAAAGAACTTCCTTAAGCCTTCTTCGCCATTTCCGGCGGTAGTGATGATGAACTCTTGTTCTTCCAGCGTATCCTTGATAATCATGGCAAGTGTCTGTTCATCCTCTACTAATAAAACGCGTATCTTCTCCATTTGCTTATTCAGGAATTTGAAGTGTAAAGGTACTGCCTTTTCCTGTGATGCTTTCCACGGAAACAGTTCCTTTGTGTTGTTCTATCATTGTTTTTACATAATAAAGTCCTAGTCCATATCCTTTTACATTATGCAGATTGCCGGTAGGAACCCGATAAAACTTATTAAACAGGTGTTTCTGCTTGTCGGTAGGGATACCTATTCCTTTGTCTTGAATCTTTAGCGTTACATGAGCGTTACAACTACTGTTACAAGAACCGTTACAGCGTGTTGCAGAAATGCAAATATATGCCTTTTCATCGGAATATTTTATAGCATTGTCTATCAGATTGCTGATCACGTTGTACAAGTGCAAGCGATCTGCGCGTAGGATCATGTCTTCTTTCATAATAAGTTTGAACTCAGTCGGCTTATCAGCTTTCAACCTATGTTGGCTGATCAGATTTTCCAACATAGGCCTCAGTTCGACAGGTTCATAGTTCAGACGGAAGTTCTTCCGTTGTTCCATACTCATGGAAAGGATCTGCTCCACCAATCCGCTGAGCTGTTTCAGCTGGGCTTGGATAATCTGAAGATAGTTCTGTCGTTTCGTCAGGTTTTCTGCTCCGTTGAAGTTCAGTAATGCATCGTTGGCGGCGTAGGCTACGGCTATCGGAGTTTTCAGTTCGTGAGTAATGTTATGTGTGAAGTCCTCTTTCATTTCTTCTACGCTTTTCTGCCTTAAGATGATACGGATAAGAAACCAGAATGACAACCCCAATATAATAATGATAAAGAAAGAGGTATAAAGTATCCCTTTCATTTGTTGCAAGACGATGGTATTTGTCGGTTCTACCCATAACCGGTATGCCATTTTGTTGTACAAGTCATAATTGTAATAGTAGCTCACTGCTTCTTTGCCCGGTCTGTATTTTTGAGGTGAACTGAGTCCTTGTACGATCGTGCTGTCTTGACGTAAATTCACTATTTCGATGCGATGAGGCAGGTAGATGATTCCGCGCATGGCAAGTGTCCTTGTAAAAAGGCTGTCGAAAGTGTGCAGGTTGATTTCCGTGAAAAGGTCCAGCTGGCTGTGGATACCCCGTTGGAAGTATTTGGTGAGCAGTTCCAGTGTACCGTTTTTGTCGATAGTAGTAGATACCGGTTCATTGATTTCCAGACCAAATCTTTTTTGCTGTTTGAAAGGCTCGGTTTCTATAACTTTGGTAATCAAAGCACTGCTGTCCAGATTAATACTGGATTCGATATAGCCATTTATGGTTTCGTTGCTTCGTTTCACGGAATCGCACCGTTCCATCATTTCATTGTAGTCACTCACCTGTAATGTTTCTATCAGGCAATTGTCCATATCCTTCTTCATCGAGGTGTATAATCCTGTCAACCAATATGCCTGATAGGCAAAGACGCCTATCAGCGAAAGGATAATCAATGCGGCTATGGCTTTAAATGGTATCTTCATGGTTTGGCAAAAATAGGCACAAAATAAGTATTCTCTTTCTTTTGATAACACTAAATAAGACTTCATAAGCCGGCGGTAACACATACGGCACATTTTTCACCTTTACTTTGCATGAACACTAAAAATAAAACGATGATGAGGACAGTGATTATCTTTTGTTTATGTTTGTCTGCATTTGCGGCACAAGCACAGAATGATGTGAATTATACCTATATGGACAGCCTTTTCCAACAATTGCCGGAGGTGTTGGTCAAAGGGGAGCGTCCGGTGGTAAAGGCCGAGCGGGGAAAGCTGGTCTATGACTTACCCCGTATGGTAGAGCGACTTCCGGTGAATAACGCCTACGAGGCGGTAAAGGAACTGCCCGGCATCGTGGAACAAGATGGCAATCTCACTTTGGGGGGGCGCAGTATTACTTTGGTAATAAACGGAAAGGTCAGTACATTGGATAAGGAAGATCTACGGACAGTACTCGAAAATACCCCTGTCAGTCGTTTGGAGAAAGCGGAAATCATGTATGCTGCTCCGGCCCGTTACCGGATTCGTGGAGCCATGGTGAATGTGATTCTAAAATCGAATATCGGACAGAAACCTGCTTTGTCCGGCGAAGTGGCGGCTATGTATGAACAGTCCCGCAGGGAAGACATTACAGGCCGTGGAAATTTGCTTTACACTTCCCGGCGCTTTTCGGCGGATGTGATGTATTCATACGGGTTCAAACATACCACTTTCGGATTGGACAAACACTCATGGCACACTATGGCGGGGGAAGTACACGAGTTGGATTTGAAAACAGAGGCTAAAGGGTATGGCGGCCGGCATAACCTCCGCTTGGGGGCGGATTATGATTTCGGGAAGAAGAACTTGTTGAGTGTGGTTTACAATACACAATACCGCTATGGACAGGACTGTACAAAAATGCGTGGAACAGCCCACAGTGATAAAACGGATGACGGCAGCCGCCAGTTACATAATGTGACGGCCGATTATCAATCTTCTTTCGGCCTTTCGGCAGGAATGGATTTCCTTTTTTTCTCCAGTCCGTCACAGACCTTCTTACAGAAAGATATGCAAAGTGTCCGTCAGACATTGAATTATGACAGCAACCAACGTATCAACCGCTGGTTGTTCTATGCCAATCAGCTTCATTCCTTGCAAGGTGGAACCGAGATCAATTATGGTGTAAAGTATACTACCACACACGATAACAGCTACCAGTTCTATCGGGATGGTGAAACTGGAGCCTTGACTCCCGATAATTCCGAGAAACTGCTTCGAAAAGAATATACTCTGAATATGTACACCGGTGCTTCACATAGTTTTGGAAAGAAGTTTTCTGCCGAAGTTTCCTTGGCCGCAGAGCTTTATCATGCTGAGGGACGCCATAGCTGGATGCTGTATCCCACTGTAAACACAACTTATACTCCGGCAGATGGTCATACCTTGCAAATGTCCTTCACCAGTAATCGCAAATATCCCGCTTACTGGCAGTTGCAACCTATTATACAGTATGTGGACAGCTATACCGAGGCCCATGGAAATCCCGACCTGAAGCCAAGTTCCAATTATTCGCTCGACTTGAATTATCTGTATAAGAATAAATATATGATAGGGGTGAATTACAATTACACCCCCGATTACTTTGTGCAGCTTCCTTATCAATTGCCCGACCGTCTGGCGGAGATGAATCAGTTTGTGAATTATGATTTTCAGAAAAGATGGACCATACAGACTATGGCTTCTTATAAAGTGAGTACATGGTGGAACGGGCGCATTTTTGCTTTCGGTCTGTTCTCTCATGACAAGAACAGCCATTTCCATGATATTGCATTCGACCGGCATAAATTCAGCGTCATCCTGAATACCACAAACACATTCATTTTATCGAAGAAACCGGATATCATAGGTACGTTGGCTGGCTTTTACCAATCACGTGCCATACAAGGGGTGTATAACTTAAGTCCTATTTGTAATATTTCGACTTCACTTCAGTGGACTTCTCCGGATGGAAAGACGAAGGTGATATTGAAAGGAAATGATATTCTTAATACATCGAACATGACCACCCGGCTGGCGTGGGGGCAGCAACGGAACCGGACAGAAATGAATTGGGACAATCGTAGCTTTACATTTTCATTCCTCTATAAATTCGGCGGATACAAAGAGAAGAAACGTACCGATGTCGATACCAAGCGGCTGGGGCGATGATTTTTAGTGGTTAGTAATCACTAACCACTAATCACTAATTTGCCATTTTTGCCTTGAAAGCCAGCGCATACATACGCATCTGTTTTACCATCGCCAACAAGCCATTGCTACGGGTGGGCGACAAATGTTCTTTCAAACCTATCTTTTCTATAAAGTATAAATCACTGCTTAATATTTCATCAGGAGTATGTCCGCTGACTACTTTAATGAGCAGGGCAATGATACCTTTTACAATCAAGGCGTCACTTTCCGCCTGGAACACCACTTTGCCGTCTTCCATATCGGCTTGCAGCCATACGCGGCTTTGGCAACCATCTATCAGGTTTTGTTCTGTTTTATATTCGGGGGCGAGTGGTTCCTGCTCGTTACCTAAGTCTATGAGCAGTTGATACTTGTCCATCCAGTCATCAAAATCACTGAACTCTTCTATCACTTCGTCCTGAAGTTCGTTTATTGTTTTCATTATTTTATCATTTATTTCTCATTATAAATCACATCCATCACCGTCTGTCCTACCGCTTTCAGCGTGTTACGGTCAATGTTCTCCATCGTATCATTTACCGTATGCCAGAAAGAGCCGAAAGAACTTTGCGGATTACCGGCATCATAATTAATGATATCCACACACGGGATGCGGGCCAGTTTGTTGACATAGATATGGTCGTCTACTGTTTCGCCCCCGTCTTCCTTTACAAAATATTTGCCGTATCCCAGCTCATGTGCCTTTTTCCAGATCTTCTTCATCTCGGAACGGGCGGTGCGGGCCGAGTAACCTTCATAATAGAACGTGGCATCTTTTCCGCCTACCATATCCAGCAAGATTCCATAGCGTGCATTATAGTTCTGAACATGTGGGGTACGTGCCCAGTATTGTGAACCAAGGCACCAAGTGTCTTGTTTGTATCTACCGTCATAAAATTCAGGAATTCCATAATCCTCCGAATCAAAAAACACGATATCTATGCCCAGAGCAGGTTGTTCTTTCTGTATCTGACGGGCGATTTCCAATAACACACCCACACCACTGGCGCCATCATTTACTCCTAAAATAGGAGTGTGGTGATTTTTCGGGTCGGGATCATTGTCGGCATACGGGCGGCTGTCCCAATGGGCGCAAAGCAGGACGCGTTTTTTACTTTCGGGCTTGTAAGCGCCGATAATGTTGCGTGATTTCAGTATAGTACCATCATAAGCTATCAAATCAGCATATTGATTGTATACCTTGGCTCCGAATTTTTCCAATTGTCCTGCCAGATATTCCCCACATTCTTTGTGCGCCTGCGTGTTAGGGACACGGGGACCGAAATCAGCTTGTACCTGAATGTACTGGTAGGCGCTGTCCGCATTGAATTCGGGAGCCTTGATCACTTCTTTGTCTACGGTTTCTGTCCGGTCGTTTCTGCTTTTACTGTTTCCACAGGCTACAGCCGTCAATACAAGCAGCAAGACCGGGATTACTAAAACGTTTTTTATCTTCATACTTATTCCTTGTTATTTAAGTACATATTGTGCATTGTCCTTATCAAGATAGAGAATCTGCGCCGCAAAGTTACGTTATTTTCTTTGTACTTCTTCCATAACGCGCAGGAAGTTTCCTCCCCAGATCAGGCGGATACTTTCTTCACTATATCTTTCCAACAGCAGCCGGCGTGTAAAGTTTATCAATTCTGATGCCGAAGCGCAGCCTGTGATACCGCCGTCACCGTCAAAATCGGTTCCTATCCCTACATGCTCTATGCCCATGACATTTACCATGTGGTTCAGATGCTCTATGGCATCCTTGATGGTAGCTTCTCCGTTCTTACGAAGGAATCCGCCATACATACATACCTGTGCCACACCCCCTTTGGCTGCCAATGCTTTCAATTGGTCATCCGTCAGATTGCGCGGATGGTCGCAAAGGGCACGGGCCGAAGAGTGAGAGGCCACGATCGGTTTGCTGCTGATTTCCAGTGCATCGTAGAAACTTTTCTCTCCGGCATGAGAAATATCTACCATCATTCCCACACGGTTCATTTCTTTTATCACCTGTTCGCCGAATGTGCTTATGCCCAGTCCTTCCTCATTATAACGGGCGGAGCCGCAGATATCATTATTTCCGTTGTGGCAAAGTGTTATGTACACCACGCCACGATGTCGGAAACGTTCTACATTCGTGATATCCTTGCCAATGGCATATCCGTTTTCAATGCCCAGCATGACAGCCTTTTTCCCTGCTTTTTTCAAACGGGACAGATCAGCGGGAGTATATGCTATATCTACGGCTGTGCAGTTTTTGGCAACCATCTCCTCTATTTCGTTCAGGATGCGGTCTGCTTTGGCAGTAGCGGCCGATAAGGCTTCATCGGTACGTTCCAATTGCTTCAGGTAAGCCACCATGATGGTTGCGTCCAGATGTCCTTCCGTCATCTTATGCAGGTCTACCAGGATTTTCTTGTCACGGGTGGCAAAATTTATTCCTTGATCGAAGAACATGGGAGTGTCGCAATGTGAATCCAGCGTTATCATGCGTCTGTGAAGTCTTTTGGCTTCTCTGAAAGAAGAAGATTCCCTTATAAACCACTCGAATAGTGGCATCATGCATGTGTTGTTTTCCAATATGAAACATTCCGGATGCCATTGCACTCCCATCATTGACTTGCATTCGGTAGACTCCATCGCTTCAATGACTCCGTCGGATGAACGGGCGGTTACCCTGAAACCCGGCGCAACCTCTTTTACCGCCTGGTGGTGAAACGAATTGACCGGCAAAACTTCTGTTTCAAACAATTTGTAAAGTAAGGAATCTTTCTCTATCCGAACCGTATGCGAGGCATACCCCCGTCCCAAATCCTGATCGTGTTTGATCCGTTTCCCTTCCATTTGTACATGAATATCCTGATACAGGCTGCCTCCAAAAGCGGCGTTCATTACCTGTATGCCGCGGCATATCCCTAAAATCGGTATCTGCCGGTCTGCGGCCAGTTTGGCAAGCAATAACTCCTGACGATCCCTCCGAGGATTGATACTGTGTAATTCCTTTACCGGCTCTTCTCCAAGGAACAAAGGGTTGATATCCGCACCTCCGGTCAGCAGTAAGCCATCCAATGCATTCAATGAGTTTATCAAACTGTCAGTGTCGTCAACTGGAGGGATGATGAAAGGAATCCCTCCTGCTTTCAGAATGGAAGTGAAATATCCTTCCAGTAAAGTACAGGCTCCCTCCTGGAAGTTTCCGGTAAGTCCGATAACAGGAGCGTCCTTGTGGCATGGAAATGTGCGGTGTATGGCATCGTACTCGGCTGAAATGTCAAATGTTTGAAACGTTTTCATAAGTTAAATTATTCATAGAAACTGAGCAAAGATAGGGATAAATTCAGATTTATTTTTCATATTTGCTAAAAATCTAATGACCATGGAACCGATACAGGACTTCGCCAGCTTGATAAGCCGTTTACGCTCGTTGAAAGAACGGAAACGGGTTGTGGTTGTTTGCCCTAATGACCCTCATACCGAATACGTTATAACCCGTAGTTTGCACGAAGGCTTTGCCGATTTCTTATTGGTAGCGGATACGCCCCATTTATTGAATTCGGAATATATCCGGATGCAATATCCGGACCATGTGAAAGTATACGAGGCGACAAGTCCCGACAAAGCGGCGCAGGAAGCTGTTTCGCTGATACGTGAGGGACATGCGGACGTGTTGATGAAAGGGATTATCAATACGGATAATTTATTGCGGGCCGTGCTTAATAAGGAACATGGTATCCTGCCGAAAGGGAATGTGTTGAGTCATATCACGGTAGCACAGATTCCTACATACAAGAAACTTTTATTCTTCTCGGATGCAGCGGTCATTCCCCGTCCCACCTTGGAACAATTTGAGGCGATGTTGCTGTATGATCTGGAGGTGTGCCGGCGCATGGGGATAGAAGCTCCTCGGGTAGCCTTGATTCATTGTACGGAAAAAGTGAACGAGAAATTTCCCCATACGCTGGACTATGTGACCTTGAAGGAGCGTGCGGCTGCCGGTGTTTACGGAAACATGTACTTGGATGGTCCCATGGATGTGAAGACGGCATGTGATGCGCATAGCGGTGAGGTGAAGGGAATCAGTTCTCCTGTGGTGGGACATGCGGATCTGCTTATCTTTCCCAATATCGAGTCGGGAAATACATTCTATAAAACGGTGTCGTTGTTTGGTGACGCCAACATGGCAGGCATGTTGCGAGGCACTACTTCTCCTGTAGTGGTTCCTTCGCGTGCCGATTCCGGTAATTCGAAATATTATAGTCTGGCATTGGCCTGCGTGGCCGGATAAAACCTTTAAATTATGAAGATATTTGTGATTAATCCGGGCTCTACTTCTACCAAAATAGCCCTTTTCATCGATGAAAAGCCGGTATGGGTGGCAGGGGCCCATCATACTGCGGATGACTTGTCGGAGTTTCACCACGTCAACGAACAGTATGAGTACCGTAAGAATTTTATACTGCGACTGCTTGCCGAGGCGGATATTCCGTTGGATTTTGATGCCGTCATTGCCCGTGGCGGTTTGTTGAAGCCTACGCCCGGCGGGGTGTATGTCATTAACGAACAGATGAAACATGATTTGCTGAACGCCCGGATGGAGCACGCTTGTAACCTGGGAGCGTTGATTGCCGATGAAATTGCCCGGGAATGTCATTGTCCCGCCTACATTGCCGATCCCGAAGTGGTAGACGAGCTGCAACCGGTAGCCCGTTTGACGGGAATACCGGAGATAGAGCGCATTTCCATCTTCCATGCCTTGAACAGTAAGGCGGTATCGCGTAAATATGCCGCTTCCATCGGGAAACATTATGAAGATTTGAATCTGATTGTGGTGCATCTGGGAGGTGGCATATCGGTGGGCGCCCACTGCAAAGGCCGGGTGATTGATGTCAACAATGCCTTGAACGGTGAAGGCCCGTTTTCGCCCGAGCGTGCCGGAACGATTCCTGCCGACCAGTTTGCAGAGCTGTGTTTCAGCGGCAAATACACTTTGAAACAGGTTAAAAAGATGCTGAATGGCAAAGGGGGGCTGACGGCTCATCTGGGTATGAATGATGTGGTGACTATCGCCCGGAAAGCTTCCGAAGGCGAGGAGCCTTATAAAGGGGTATTGGATGCGATGCTCTATACGGTGGCCAAACAGGTAGGGGCCATGTATGTCACTCTCCGTGGGCAGGTGGATGCCATTATTCTGACGGGAGGCATTGCTCATAGTGATTACTGTGTAGGGATTCTCAAGGAACAGATTGATTATCTGGCGCCGGTTGTGTTGATGCCCGGTGAAGACGAGATGGGGTCACTGGCTTATAATGCGTTGGGAGCCTTGAAAGGTGAACTGCCTTTGCAGGTTTACCGGCCGGAATAAGAAGATGGTGGTACATCGGAATTAGAATAAGCGATAAAATTGTTCAAATCCCTCATGGAAGGGTAATGTTTTGATATACAGAAGACTATTATGAAGGAATTATTATAAATTCCTTCATAATAGCTTCAGGGATATTTTTACCCGGCCAGTGCTACCAGTTTATACATATTTCCTGTTGTGGTATGCATCCGTTCCGCTCCCAGGGAATTCATGATTCTTCCCATTTTGTTTATCGTGATGCCGCGCATGGCTGCCGGATATCGTTTCAGTAGGATATTGAACAAGCATACTGCCGAGTAAAGTTTGAAGTCTTCTCCTTTCTCCGGCAGTCTGAAACAATGGAGAATCATTTCCGCTTCGGTGGGCAAGGCATAATAGGCCTGGTTGCGCAGTTTCAGCTCGGATTCCTCCTCCGCCGAGAACCAGTAACGCTTTCCCTCGTCCAGTTCTGCTTTCAGTTGGGCGAAAAGCTGTTTGTGCTCCAGTGGCGAGCAGTCTATCTTTTCTTTTACCTCGGCAAAGAAATAACGGCGGCTTCCGCTGGGGTCGGTGAGCAGCGCTTTCCGGTTGCTGGTGCCGATGAACGAGGCCATCCGGGGCAGATGGCTGTAGGACGAGCGGTGCGACTTGCGGAAATCCAGTTTTTTCATCTGCATCAGATTTTTCAGTAATGGCAGTTTCTGTGGTGAAAGACGGTCGTACTCATCCAGATTAATCAGTCCGAAGAAAGCCAGCTTCTGCTCACATCCTGCCTGTCCGGTCAGTTCGAAGCTGTCCGTATAGTAGTCTTTCAGCGAATCGGGCATCAGCAGTTCGCAAAAGGTGGATTTGCATTTCCCCTGTTCGCTGCTCACCAGCATAGGGGCTACGGCGTTGGCACACCGCGCCATGTGTCCGCTCCACTGGGCGGTGACACCCAGCATCCAGCGGTGGAAACTGTTTACCCAGAAATCTTTCGTAGAGATGCGTTGTGCCAGTGGCGTCACGCGGTCCATGCCGTCCCATTCGGGAAGAGCATCCATATAGGAAAGCAACGGGTGATAGTCGGGCATCTGTTCCGAGTTTACGAACCGGCTTACATCCTTGTCCCAGCAGTTGATGTGACGTGCACGGGCTTCCAGACACAGGCTGTTCAGGGTGCGTTGGCTTATTACCTTATATATAGGTGTGTCATCGTCTTTTTTGCAATATTCCGTTTGTTCCGTCAGCACGTTGAAGCGGAAGTGGTAGCGGCTCAGCAAATATTGTTCCAGTTTTTGCTGTATTTGCTCCATTTCAGGTTTCTTCTGCATTGATAATGAGGGAGATGAACTCTTCACTGTCGGACTTATCACTACATTCGAGGAAGCAAGCTTCTTCATTACTTTGTTTAATAACTTTTTATTCATTATTTGTTGTTTTAGGTTTCCGTTGGAACAAAGATACTGTGTAAAATAGCGTTTTGCAAGTGTTTTTCGTGGGGTTTTAGAGAAAAGTGACTAAGCGTAAACATCCTGAATAACAAGCTGTTTCGTCCGGTTGATTACACGATATCTTCCTTTTGATTTAGTTGTTTCACTTAAGTGATGAAGTTTGAGCACTCTAGTGATGAAAGTTCATCACTTAGGTGATACAATATCATCACTTAAGTGAAACAATTTACTTGAAGGGAAGATACAACGACTTCGACCGGATGATACACCTTATTCGTCCGGTTGTTGTCATTTGATGAAATGTGAGTATTTTGCCGGACAGTCATCACCTCGGGATGCGTTTTTGGAGATGGAACGGGGCTGAAAGAATATGAAGTTATTATGAAGAAATCGTAGAAGGATCATTCATAATAACTTGCTTGTAATCAGTAGGTAATGTGCTGATGAAGGGTTTGACGGAAATAATTCCGGTATTACACTTGCCGTATTGCATATTGTCGTGCTGCGTGTAGAAAGGAAAATTCTTTCTCATGCCAAGCTATAGTTTAACATATAAATTCAACAAAAACTCGCGTCCGCGGATACGGCGATAATGCTCTACCGAACTTAATTGCCCGTAAATGGTATAGCTGTATTTTTTTCGATTGAACACGTTCATTAAAGTAGCCGAGAGCTCCGTATGTGGGGTCAGCGTATAACTGCATTTGGCATCCAGCAATACTATATCCTTGAATATATTTTCAGATACTTCGTTCCGATAGTATTCGCCGGCCAACTGTACATTCACCCGGGTCACGGGAACGCCTGTCATGGCAAATGAATGGCACCATTGCTCCAGCTTCCGGTTTACTTGTTCGTCGGCATCCAATCTGTTCCACCCGTAACTCACACGATACTGCCAGTTCAAGATTTCTCCTATTCTTCCGTTTATCCGTCCGGTTGTGTGCAGGCTTCCGGTTCGGAAACTTGTCCGGTCATTTTCAGAAATCATGGACTGTTCTGAGTTAATGTACATCACATTTATTCCTGCCATACCATGCAGGAAGTCGAGATTGCTGGTAACGGTACCCATTATCGTCCAATTATTTGAAGTGGTGGGGTGGTGGGTGTAATAACCGATAATATATTTATCCGAGAAATCTCTTCCGTATTGTTTGTCGGAGTCATCCCATGAACGCATGACCATAACGTGGGTAAACAGTCCCTTGACCGGGTTCTTGTAATTGAACCCTCCTGACAAAAAGCGGCTTTTAACGGCTGCGTATTCATTCAGTCCTCGGGATAAAGTACGATAGTCGGTCATCACAAGACCGTTGTAAAGTGAATGAAGATCGCATGGATCGGTGGACAGCCCGGCGCGGAGGAAGAGGTAAAGCTTCGGCGTGGTGTGCCAACGAAAATAGGCAGAAGGGGAGAACAGATAAACATGTTTGTTTGTCGCTGCATGGGCGAAAGAATAATGGTAATATTGGAGTGGGGCTTCCAGTTTTCCCTCCCAACGCTTCCGCTTGTATTCCAATTTGGGAGTTAGCTGTAAGCTCTGATAATTGGTGGTCAGGGCGTTGATCATAGTGCCCAATGAATCGGGGAGACCTTCTAAGGAGCTGTCGAAATCACGGAATAATGCACTTCCTCCTCCAGCTAGTGATATATTGAGCCTTCCCCATTGGATGCCGAGGTTAGCTTCTTCGTGTGTATAGAAATATCGGTCTTTGGTTCTTTGGCGGATGGTATTTTCCCACTCTACTCGCAAGGATTGCGGCCGCCATTGTCCTTCGTTCAGAGCGGTGAAAGAAAAAAGCCATTTTCCCGGACGTTTGATCAGTTGTAAATCATTGCTAACCTTGTATTGGGGTTGGGAGGCTTGTTGCATGATGCCGGATGCGTCTTCTTGCATGGATATGTTTATATCATTCCAAGAGAGGCTCGTTTTCAGATTATTTTTCAGATAAAAGGCTTCCTTGTTGGCTTCTACCGAAAAGTGGGCAGTCAATTGGTCGGTATGTGTCACCGATTGTTTTTCCTCATGGATGATCCGATCTTGAACTGAACGATAATAGGTGGTCGAAGTTTCCGCTTCAGCTGTAGACCGGTCATTCAGATAGTTGATCTGCGAACGGATTTCCCATTCGTTCTTTAGCCCCCATAGCCAGCCGGTAGAGAATAAATGCGAGCGGTTGAACAAGGTTCTTCCTTTTTCCAAATAGGGTACAGATACATTGCCTACATTGATGTAATCTTCTAATTTTACCGGATCTTTTCCGGCTATGAAATCGTTCACTTCGGTTTCCAGATTCTTTCCGGTGTTATTTGTTTTATAGAGTGTGATGTTTTGCCACTCCTTTTTCATTTGCATGGCAAACAGTTCGCCGCTCCATAGTCCTTTGTCGGGGTGTGTGGATATTCCGCCTCCTGCCAGCAGATTCATGACCCATTTGGCTTTCGACTTGTCTTTGAGGCGGAGATTGACTGCGGCTTGTGAGGAGAAACTGACATCCTGTAGAGCTTTGATGGGCTGATGGTTTTCCAAAATTTCCACTGCACCTACGTCTGCAGGTGAAATTCCGTTGGTGGCCAAACCGTATTTCCCTTCCAACAAGTCACGGCCTTCAATATAGAACTTGTTGATGCTGACTCCGTTGTATGAGATTTTTCCGGTGGCTGATACATCTATGCCCGGCATCTTTTGTAATACATCGCCTATGGTTTTGTCCTGTACATCGGCAAAGGCAGATACTGTATATATCAGTGTATCGCCTGCTTCCCTGATTTTTTGTGCCTTTACGGTGACTTCTTTGATTTGTATGATTGAGGGAACCAGTTTTATCTGGAAATTCTGTTTTCCATCTTCCAGGCTGTATTGCCATGGCTTATATCCCAACATGGATAGGCACAAGAGGCAATGAGATGTGTCTTTCCGGTCCTGGTGGATGGAGAAACGTCCTTCGCCATCTGTTTGGGTGAACTTCACAATCGTGTTTTTTATCGTGTCTTTGATGATGATCTGTACCCCGCTTATCGGCATGCCGTCTTCCTTGTCTGTGACGAGACCTATAATCTCTTGCTGGGCTCGTACGACTGAGGTACAGATAAACAGGAGTAGAAGGAAAGTCTTTATTTTTGTTGATGTCCCCATATTTCTTTATCGTGTAGCATGAATGATAAGTCTTTTAAAGAATACTCTTTAGGCAATAGACAGACATGATATTGTTGTTTGAAAGAGTCATAATAAACAGCTTGTTCATCTTTAAGTGATTTTACCAAAACTAATTTGTCATTCTCTTTCTCTTTTGTATGTAGGAGCATGGTTTGGTGTAGAGAAAGCAATCCGTGGATATCTGTTTTCACCACATTACAGTCTATTTTACATGATAATAATGCCCGATAAACACTTAGGACAGAAGGATAAAACGGAGAAGATTCTAAAAGAATTCTTATTTTATCCTTTTGCAGTTGAGGATTATACAATTTGCAGAATTGATAAACTGTTTCCTGTATATTAAGGTTGTTTTTCATTATTCTTATTTGTGATAGTCCGTTTCTTCCAGTTCATAATTACGGTGAGGCGTTTTCTTGGGGCTGGAAACCTGATTGTTTTTTCCTATATCGTACATTTGTGTTGCCCGGGCTGCTTGGTCCGTATGCATTTCTTTGTATTGCATTTGCAGATATTCTTGCCGTGTGGTGCGAGCATAGTTATATTCTTTATAATTGTAAATTCCAACAGGAGGAATATTTTGTAGACGGATTCCGACAGCTGTAAATAGATAATCTTGATGCATGTCGTATGCTTCCAAAATTAGTCCCGGTAGTCCGCAAAGTTTCCATGGACCTTCGCTGATAGGAATGTCAAACGTAAACCACGCATACCAGATGCGTCCCCGATAGCAAGATTTGGCTAATTGGCAGGGATATTCCAATATGGTTTTTGTTGAATCAATCAATTCCCATCGAGGTTTTTCCCATTCTTCGGTATATGTCCAATGCATTAAGGCAAAATGATTGAAGACCGTCATTTTTCCGGCAGGATAATTCTTGTACACGGTTTCTTTAAATTTTCCTGAAGGATTAGCGGTGCCCTTCCGTGAATATTCCATGAACATTTGTAATGCCAATTTTTTATTATAACATCCCAATGAGTCATATTTCATTCCCTTGGGATTATAAAACATACTTATTTCTTTCCCTATACGTAATATCATATTATCTGCTGAAAAATCGTTTTCACGATGAAGCGTGTCGGTCACCATGCGTTTGTAATATTCACATTCTAGCAGGGCAGACCCCATAATTTCTATTTGTTGTGCAGGGCAAGTCTGCAAGGTAAAGAAAAGAATCAATAAAGTTAGTAAGTTTCTCATATTCGTAATTCCTTTGGTAAGACTGTAGCAAAATGTATATTAGCGTAGCTTTCGCTACAGCCTTTTTCTTTAGTTAACGATACTCTTCAACTAAATCTTTGTCATTAATTCTATTCCCATAATCGTTCTTCTATTTTTTTTGATACGATAAAGGTAAATCGCTTTTTTGAAACATTTGCTAATCAATATGTAACTTTTGTGTAACTAAATGATTCTTTTTAGTTACATTTACAATCGTATTTGATTACATTTTTATTCATCCCATATAGCAATAGCTGAAATAGAAATAACCTACCACAGCAAGGCTTGCGAGCAATACCGTGATAATCGTAATGCCACTGCGTATGAGCAGAGGCGGGATGCGCCCGATGATGTTTCTCACTTTTTCGCTCCGAAGTTCTATTTGTTCATAATCTTTTTTCATAATCGTCAATTTCCTAATTCCAATTGATTTTTAACCAGATGGTAATATGCTCCCTGGCGGTCAATTAATGCTGTATGCGTTCCTGTTTCTATTATTTTTCCTCTTTCTATCACGATGAGCTGATCGGCGTTTTTTACCGTGCTGAGCCGGTGTGCTACGATGACTACCGTTTTCCCTTTATAAAATTCCATCAGGTTCTCTACAATAGCCCGTTCGTTATTGGCATCCAGCGCATTGGTTGCCTCATCCAGAAATATATAATTAGGATTCTTGTATACGGCACGTGCAATCAATATTCTTTGCTTCTGTCCCTGACTCAGCCCGATACCATCTTGCCCTATTAATGTGTTATATTTCAGAGGTAAAGTCTGGATGTAGCTATCTATGCAGGCAATGCGTGCGGCTTGGAGCAGACGTTCTTTGTCAATCTCGCCGTCATCTACCGCAATGTTGCGGGCGATGCTTTCCGAGAAGATGACTCCGTCCTGCATGACCACTCCGCAATGTTTGCGCCACCATTTCAAGTTATATTTCTGCAAGTCTGTGCTGCCGATGGTTATTTCGCCTGCCAACAGGGGATAATAGCCTAGAAGAAGTTTTATCATCGTTGTCTTTCCGCTTCCACTGGTTCCCACTATGGCGGTTACTTTCCCTTCGGGGATGGTTATGCTGATTCCGTCCAGTGTCTTGTTCGGGTTATGCGGATCATATTTAAAATCGGCATTTTTGAAAGACAGGCTTTTGTCCCGGTCATGAAATGCGCTTAGTGTGTCCTTGTTGCTTTCTTCGTTCTCCATTTCGTGAATCTCGTTGATGCGCTCCAGACTTATTTTCACATCCTGCAGTGAGTAGAGGAAGTTCATCAGTTGCTCCACCGGTGCATTGAGTTGTCCTATGATGTATTGCACCGCCAGCATCATTCCCAAGGTCATTTGTCCGTGAATGACGGCTGTTGCTGCCAGCACGGTGATGATGATGTTTTTTACTTCATTGATGAAGATACTTCCTGCTTCCTGAGTCTGTTGTAATTTCAATGATTTCATGTTGACCTGGAACAGGTCTGCCTGCACATCCTCCCATTCCCAACGGCGCCGCTGTTCGCAGTTCTGTAATTTAATCTCCTGCATGGAGGTGATGAACTGATAGGTCTTGTTATTGTTCATGGCTTGTTTCTCGAACAGTTCATAGTCCAGTAATTTTCTTCTTTTCAGAAAGATAGCAATCCATATTCCATACAGAATGCTTCCTATGAGGAAAATGAGAAATATAAAAGTGTTATAGCCTAACAATACACAGCCGAATACAATGAAACTGAGCAGGGAAAAGGTGACGTTCAGCATCTGTGTGGTAAGAAATTTCTCTACCCGGTTATGGTCGCTCATCCGTTGCATCAGGTCGCCCATCAGTTTGGTGTCGAAGAAAGACATGGGAAGTTTCAGCAGCTTGATAAAGAAGTCGGACACCAGGGAGATATTAATTCGCATGCTGATATGGAGCAATATCCATCGGCGGATGAAATCTACACTGGTACGGCTGATGGTCAGTATGAGCTGCCCCAGCAGAATCAGATAAATGATTCCGAGGTTCTGATGGGTAATACCTATATCAACGATAGCTTGTGTAAGAAAGGGGAAAATAAGTTGTAGCACACAGCCCACTAAAGCTCCCAATATGATTTGTCCGAAATATCGGCGATATTGCTTTATGTAACCAAACAAGAATTTAAAGGAGCGCTTTCTGTTCGTTGTTTCTCCCGAAAGTTCGTAGAAAGCGGGTGTGGGCTGGATAAACATGGCTATTCCTTTTTCTTCCCCTTTAGACTGTGTGCTGATCCAGTGGTCTTTGAATTCCTTTTCTGCATAGGTTAAAAGTCCTTTTCCCGGATCGGCAATATAGAATTTCTTTTTATTCTTTATTTTGTAGAGGATGACAAAATGGTTCTGGCTCCAATGCAGAATGCAGGGCAAAGGTGCTTGAGGCAACTGTTCCATGGTTACACGTCCGCAAATGGTGTGCAGGCCCAGTTTGTTTGCCGCTTCGCTGATGCCCAGCATGGATACGCCTTCGGTGGTGGCAAAGCAGTAACGGGAAAGAGATTCCAGGGAATATTCTTTTCCGTAGTATTTGCATATCATTTGTAGGCAGGTGATGCCGCACTGCATGCTGTCGTGCTGCTTGTAAAAAGGAAACATGATGATTAAGTTATATCTGTTTCTTTATAAATCCGTCGAATATGGTCGCGTATGATATCAGGCTTATCTTTCTCTTTAATATAGATGCATTTTTCCTCATTTATCATCTTTAGACGTTTTTGGGTACAAATCATGCATATAGGTAAAATATTGCATTCCAAACACGGCTTAAGCGCATACTTAGCTTTTATTCTTTTTTCATATAACGAGTTGTAGGTGATAACCCCATTAGAGTTAAGTATACCTTCTCTTTTTTCCGGTAAAAAATCATTTGCTGTGCATTTGTAAATATCGCCATTATAGTTGATGACAATGCAATTCTCTTTATCAGCATAGCATTGAAATATTCCCTTATATTCAGTTGGTTTTGTAAGTTCTTTATTTCTGAGGTATAATAATACTTCCTTTTCTTTATTGTCTAATTCTGATGAATCTTCCTCT
>OKFA01000316.1_pt1 | contig 19617 bp, 8 predicted proteins | sample 1614731 | NCBI WGS metagenome assembly OKFA01 (sample SAMN04436965, study PRJEB24849) | human gut metagenome | biome: human gut; feature: NICU; material: stool | host: Homo sapiens | place: USA: Saint Louis, MO | collected 2010-03-22
AGCATTCTTTCCTTTCAATACCTCAATAGATGAAAGGTCACGACACTGTTTCAAAGATAAATCAGATGAATAAATTGTTCCTTTATCCGGAAGAAAATAAAGCTGATGAAATGAATCTTCATAAACGGTCCTTATAAATTTATCATGTATAAAGTTCTCTGGAAAACGATCTGTAATCAACCTATCTGAATCTGATTCCAGTATATACAAGCCACTTTCTGTATAAATCCATCCCCGATGAGTAGAATCAAAATAAATACCATATACATTGCCTTCCGGTAACTTAGAATTTGTATTAGTATAGTGACGGATTTTCTTCCCATCCTTATAACAATACAGCCCTTTGGAAGTAGCAATCCAAAGATTATCTTCATAATCCGCATTTATCCCAAAAATCGACCCTTTTATAAAAGGAAAAGGTTCATGAATATCAAAATCCCGAAGCTTCATTGTCAACGGATCCAGTACATACATTCCCCCTCCATAGGTACCTATATAATAGTTACCATAAAAAGTATAAGTACACATAATCATATTAGAACGTAACTCTGGTGATTTAAAACTCCGGAACAGATTTCTTTTTTCATCCAAATAAAATAATCCGTCACGGGAACCTATTAATTTTTCTCCATCCTGCAATTCAATGGTACGCACGGTCAAACCTTCCGAATCAAAAAAAGGCGGGAATCTATATGTAGAGAAAATACCACTTTGATACATTGTATAATCAAGACCAAATTGAAAAAGCCCTATCCAAACCAATCCCTCACGGTCTACCAACATGGAATAAACAGAATTGGAACGAAGACTTTTTTCATTACCAGGCTCATGACGGAAAGAACGAATTATTCTTTTTTTATTAATAGATACAAAATATGCTCCATTGCCATTTGTACCCACATAAAGCATATCTTTTCCATTACCTGATAGAGAAGTCACATGCCCCAAATCCATCCAATGAGCGAACTGGCGGGTACATTTATCAAAAGTAATAATTCCTTTCTCCGTTGTCCCTAAATAAAGCATGGATCCCAAACTATATATATTATTATATCCATCTTCATACACTTGTCCATTCATCAAACAAGGATGAAATAAGATACTTTTACCAGACAAAACTACAGAATACAATCCTTTTCGAGTAATTACCCATAAAATATCCCGATCATCCAATGCCATTCCCATAATGAAATTGGCTCCTGACAAAACATTCGGATCTAACAGAATGCGTTCCACTCCTTTAGAATTATATATAAACAAACCTGACTCACTACCTATGTACAACGTCCCTTTACCATCAGAACAAAGAGAATATACACCACTCCTAATCGTATCAGCCGCCACCCGTAATAATTTTTCTCCATTCACTTTCCAAAGCCCTGTTCTATTCCCCATCCATAGTTCATGACCAGGCATTTCTATAATCGTATTCACATCCTTTCGTTTCCCTTCTTCAGGAATAGGAAAAGACTTCAAATGTACTCCGTCAAAACGTTCTAAAGAACTAGCGGTTCCAATCCATATATAACCCAATGAATCTTTATAAAGTGCATTCACTATAAGATCCTGCAAACCTTCGGCCACAGAGATACTACGAAATGGATAAGATTGCGGATAAATCGCTATACATGCCCATAACAGTATCTTTAAAGATATGATATATTTTAGAATAATTTTCATTACATGCAAACAAAACTCATCCAACAGTTACACAAATATACTATTTTCTATCAAACGAATTTTATTTGACTCCAATTCTTTCAATATATTCATTGGTTATAAAACCACTTAAATCTTTCATTTTCTTCCCATTAACCACAACGTTCTCAAAAATCACATCCTGTACCATCCGGTCTTTGTCCAATCCTTTTATCAGTGACGGGTTCTCTCCCACCCCGTTATAAGTAATATTACGGAAAGTCACTCCATCGATGCTTTGTCCGGGTTGTTTGTCATACTTCCCGTTAAAACGGACATTGATATGAAACAGCCTCCCCTCTTGAATACTTTCCACACGAATATCCTCAAACAATATATTTTTCACCCTGTTCCTGTCGCCTGCATCTATAGCCATACATCCCTGATAAGGCACATCATCTTCATCATGTTCCAAAATATCAATATTGCGGAAAACCAGATTCTCAATAATCTCTCCTGTCGGAGAATTCGGATCACCATGACCACCTACATTGATAGGATGAGCAATATCCGCCCAAAGAATGGAATTCTGTACAGTGATATTGTCCGAACCGCCCCACCAGTTCCAACGATGATTATATAAAGCAATGCAGTCATCACTATTACGCATAAACACATTGTCTATCAATACATCGTGACAGCACATCATGTCGATGCCATCGCTCCAACCTTTACAACTGAATGATTTCAGGTTCTTGATTGTCACCCCCTCAGCACCTCCGCCAAATACGGTATAATGATCAGGATTGACCACTGTTATGCCATCTATCACTATATTTTTAGAATCAGTGATTTCGATACCACGAACAGGATGGTCCAAAATGCCACGCCCAATGATCCGTACATTCTCCACTTTATCCAGCAGCAACTTCGCTTTCACAACAGCTCCCGGTGCCAGATAAACCGTCGTATTGCCTGGTATTCTTATCTGATTGTTCGGCAGATCTTTGGGACGATGCACTCCCGGCCCGAAATACATCACTCCTTTCTCTTCTTTCGAGTAAGTCTCCGTTTCCATCGGATTGGCAAAAAGATGGAGATTATGCAGGCGGTCGCCATTAAACTCCACAGACAGATACTGAGGTTTGTCCAGCGTAAACGTAATTACATTCTTATTCTGCACATACTGCACTTTCCTGGCCTGCGGACGGATATCAACCTCATGAATCGTCCCATTATTTTTTTTCACCATCACTTCTACAGGACTGCCCATATCAAACTGTACCATCGAAGCATCCTGTACCCTATCCATATCTACCTGCACATTATACTCAAACAGATCTTTCCAGTCGCCCCCCGGCACACGGACACGAACCGTATAGTCATCATTATGAGACATACCGGTCTGCAGTCCTTCGGGATAAGTCACTAATTGAGCCTGTACGGCCACACAGCATACCATAAGACAAAAGGTCAATAAATTCTTCATATTTTGCATTTTTCTTATTAGATACGTTTGGCAAACGTTTTTCACTCAAAAATAAGATGTTATCAACCGTCAACTTACAAATTAAATCAGTCTGTTCCGTTCCACCTCTTTTCCTTCATAAAAAAATACGACTTCATAAGATGATTTGTCATCCGCCAAGGCTGCATCCGGAGAGAAGGCCAGATACTCTACTTCATAAGGCTGCAATGTCTTTAGAGTCATCCGCCCCAAGCTATGGCCGCCACATATCACCTCCACTTCCGCCGGTTCCGATGCAGACAATCCAAAGTTTTGTATCTCCACTTTCAATTCCCCTTTTTCCTTATCAAACACAGGACGACGGGCAGAAAGCAAAGCCGGCCGGTAATTCACATAAGGCAGGCGGGCATAACCGTAAAGCATGTTCCCATTCCTGTGTTTTCCTATCATTTTGGGAGCAAACTCATCAGAGGTAATTCCACTTCCTTTGGCATTAAAGACCACAATCAAGTCTTCCCCCGAAACCTTGGTCTTCACCGGTTTGCAACCACGCCCGAAGTTCACTTCTGTAAACGAACCGAACCGCAACGACTTTACATCCACATCCGTTTGCGGATGGAACCCCTCTTCGGCGGCAATCTTCACTTCAATGGTACGGGTAGACGGAGTGATCTCCTTTTCATTCAAAACGGACAATAGCATCCCTTTATTCAAGGGAACGCTTATGTTCTTGGAACTATGTTTGTCATTAGGAAGGTCGTTCCATTTTATCGTATCAATCACGGCAAAATTCATTTGGACGGCACGCCCCTTCTCATCCTGGAAAACCTTAGGACGCTCATATTTAAACCAACGCTCCACCGTTCCGTCTTTATGGAATGATACGCCCGGCATGTATGCTTCTCCCTGTTCCGTCACCCAATGTACTCCGTCCTTGGAACGCTGGTAGAAAGCAATCCTGCCCAACCAGTCATTTACGATCAAGTGATATTGCAAATCATCCCTCCATACCACCGGATCTTCAAACCGGCCCTCCACATCCGGGTAAACCCGTTTGTCCGTCAACTGCTTATAGGGTGAAAGTCCGTCTTTGCTGATCCAGACACCTCCACCGCGGCATACCATCAGATAAGAGCCATCCTGACGACGGGCAAAAGTCAGATTGGAGAGGCCTTCTATGATTTTACGGTCACGCGGGTCAAAACTGAACTTTCCATACGTCCAAACCTTGTCATCCACCCTGTCCGCTATATAATAACCATCAATAACATAGACCACGATACGGCCGTCCGACAGACGGAACGCTTCCGGATTATGTCCTTTTCCAATGGAATTCCGTATTTTAAAAGGTCCCGTGAGCCGGTCACTTACCGCATGAAAAACGGTAGAGTTTGACCAGAACATGTGACCTTTCGGAGAGTTCTCGGGCCAGCCACACACAAACAGATGATATTTGCCTTCCGTATCCTGCAATATATTTCCTCCCCAGAAAGAAACTCCGGGAAGCTCAATGCCATTATCCACATAACGGTTCAGCACACTGTCAGTTCCCCATATCCCCTTGGCCTGGATACCGTCGGGCATCGGAAGGAAACGGTCCATAAAACGTGCACCCTTTACCAGATGTTGCCATTCGGCAGGACGTTCACGCTCGGTTATCTGTGCATGTACAGGAGCAAACAAAAAACTCGCAGCCATTAAAAAGAAGAGCTTTTTCATCGTATCATTATTTTACACGTTAACAAATCGTTTATTTATATGCTCAAAAATAAAAAGATTAAGCTGACATAAGTACCAGCCAGCTTAACAAAAAGCACGCAAACCTTTGCGTAAAATAAACTTCCACCAAATTCTTCGCCTTACCCGCTCATTCAATAACCACGCCTGATACTTTTACCGTGCCCTTCTCATAAACTACAGGAGTTACCTTTCCATTCACGACAACCGCTTTCGGACGTTTCTCGCTTCTGAATCCAGCATTCATCTTCGGTTGACCATCCATCCACAATTTCATCCGCCCGTTTTCCTCCTTTTGAATCACAAAAAGCTTAGCCAAAGAAGAAAAGAAAGAAACATCTCCTCGTCTTAAAGCGCTTCCATAACAAATAAAGCGCTCTTTTGAATCGGCCGGTTCCATACCAGCCTCATAAGTGACTGCAAACATATAAGCGTCCGTAAACCATCCGTCCGCTTCAATCCATGAATTGCTATGCATCAATCGCCCGTCGGCCAATTGATTGATATAGAGATCTGTTATTTTTCCCTTATAACGAATACGAAGTCCTATCCAATCTTTGCCTTCCCGTCTTTCCATATAAGGAAGATCTTTCTGGTCCGGCGTTTCTTTCAAGATGATGGCGGTCAGCCCTTTCACCCTATCCACTTTTGCCGGTAAATGAAATGAATAATACGTTTCTGTTCCTTTTAAATCCTCCGTTGGAGCTTCTACTTCTTCCCAATATAAATCTTCGGGGTAATCATGTACAAAATCGGATTTCGCCAACAAACGGGGATATAGCGGACGGACAACAACTGAAGAATTCCCATTTGTTATATTCAGATCAATTCCACGTTTTTCCGCCTCTCCTCCCGGATGCCAAAGCCATTCAAAATGTCCCACATCATGAGTTTTCAAATCATCAATCATATAAATCACATCATCTATCCACAGAAAATGACGGAAATTACGACTAAACTGGTCTGAATACGGGCCGGTTCCATTGGCCAATACATATTTTACATTATCCGCATCGAGCAAATAATGTAAATACCCTCTCAGCATTGAACCATGATATTGTTGTTCACGTGACTGTCCTTTGCCATTGAAAAGCACGACATTGTGTGCCTCGCTTTGAAAAAAATAATTACGGTAACTGGGATTAGGATACCAGCAGTTTCCCGCATCTTTTATAATATCCACTCCTTTATGAAAGATGATGAACGAGTTGGCGTCCGCATGAGAATGATTCCATGTATGCCCCGATTTAACGGCCAGCATGGTAGCATCCTTCTCCCAGGAAGTACGCATCGTAGCCCACCCAAAATCTGCAAAAAGTTGTGATTTCTTTATTTCAGGCAACTGCGGCGCTTTGCTTAGATCGGGCGTATAGAGAAATCCCATCGGACGGTCGATAAAATAACCGTCACGGTGTTGCCCCTGTTCCACCTGATTCATATACCAAAGCATATTATCATTCCTGATTCCTATCGCATAGAGCAGCATCAAGGTACTTTCGGCAGTCACATTCTTATGGCTGTCACCAAAATTCATATTATATAGTATGCCTGTACGCGGATAGCAGACATGCACAAAGAAATCGGACAATTTATTCAGTTGCGGAATTTGAACCGGCTTTTGTCCGGGATGGGTGTTCATCCATGCCAAACGAAACTGTAATGCTTCCTGAATCCCGAAATTGGCATAATTGAGGCTTTCATACATCCCTCCGTCGGCATCAAAGCTTTTCGGCTTCTGCTGCAAGACATCTCCGGCAAAGTCAAACCATTGGGGAAGAGCCTCATATACTGCCTCTGCTCCTTGCTTTGCCTCCGGCAATTCGTTTTGTAAACTCAAGGCCAGTATGCCGCCCATGCAGGCACAAGAAGTCCACCAGTTATGTCCCATCGAATTCAACGAATGAATACGTGCCGGCTCCAGCACCCAGTCCCCCAGACACGGGTCAAGGGCCAACCGTTTCAATCCTTCCGCTATTTCTTTCCTCTCGGAACTTGAAAGGTCATTATAAACAGCATCATAGGCTATGGCAGAAAGGTAAGCTTTATGTGCCAGTCCCAAATCCGCTCTCCAGACAGGGATACGCGCCAGCATTTCTTCACTGCCCCACGTATCCTCCTTAATGACATCCAATAAAATCTCTTTCAATTTGTCAGCGTATTTTTTTTCATCTGTCATCAAATAAGCCAAAGCCAGGTAATCCGCCTTGCTTAGATTCTTTTTCTGCAACTGTTCATCTGCCGTCTTCTTTATAGAAGCCCATGCCTCAGCCATCTTTAAATCATTTACAATCCGTTGTTTCACCTGCTGAATGCGCTCCGGAGTATAAAGCAAAGCAGGGTGTTTTATCTTTTGCGCCTGTACAAAGGCAAAGCATAAAAAAATCAATAGACATACATATATCCGTTTCATATTTCTGTTGGTTTAATTATTGTTTAACGACATAGAAAATCACTTTCCGCTTTTCCTCAACCGTCTGTCTACATCCGCCGTCCTGACATTATCCAAAAGTACACCGGCGGAAGAAATGTCGTTGACTTGTATCCGGTCAAGCGACAAGTTCCCTACATTAACGGCAATTACCGGTATCCTGGGATCAGGCTTTTCCGATTGAAAGGTGGCATTGTCCACAGCTATACTTCTCACATTTCTGATAAACAGTCCATAACTCGGCAGATTCCCCCATACAGTAGGTTGCGGATAACCTTTCTCATCCTCTTTCACTTCCCGATGGGAAGACCAATATTGGTCCCGAAATACATTTCCGGCAGTATCATGCCGTTTCCCTTGCATATCATTCGCCGTCCGGCAATTTCCTGCTACAAGCCCGCCTTTATTTAGAAAGCGAACATTGCTCAAATAAATATTCTCTATTTCACCACCGGGAATCCCCGTTATGGAAGAACAAAAATTACCGGTATCATAAGCGGTTACATTACTAATCTGTATATTTCTCATTTTTCCTATTGGAGGAACCGGAGCCTCATCTATATATTTCCGGCCTCTATTCGCCAAACGGACATACAAAGGACATTCCGTACCCTCAATTACGATATTGTCAATAGACACGCCATCCATTATTCCACCATCCACCACCTCCAAAGAAATAGCCGTAATACCGCTTGGAGTAGATTTTATAATGCGGTCCCCTTTATTGCAACTCGGTTTAACAATACAATTAGAAATGACAATATTCTTATATCCTCCGGTCGATTCGGTGCCACATTTTATGGCATTGGCAAAGCTGCTGACAATACAATTATTAATAACGACATCTTCACAAGGAGCCAGCCCCGTACTTTTCAACACGATTCCGTCATCGTCCGAATCGATGACACTATCAGACAAGATAAACCTGCGACAACCGTCAATATCTATACCGTCATTATTACCATTACAATGGTTGAAAACATGGATATGCTCTACAATAACATCTTCACAATCCAGATAATGTTGATTCCACAAGGCTGAATTCCTCATACTGATACCTGAGATACGTACCCCTTTACATGAAATAAAAAGGATATTGCGCGGCCTGCCGTCGGCATCACCCGGTACTCCGCCCACACGCCCTTTTCTGCCCTTTCCTCTCCCATCAATTACGCCTTTGCCCGTAACGGCTATATTCCTAGCCCCCACCGCATAAATCAACGCCGACCATCCGCCTGCATCTTTCAAAGAGCGGTAAGCTGCTCTCGGCTGAATAGGAAAATCAGCATAATCCTCACTGGCATAAAGGCAGGCACCGTTATCCAAATGAAGTTCTACATTATCTTTCAGAAAAATAGTACCTGTCTTAAATTTACCCGGAGGAATAACCACTCTTCCGCCCCCCTGCCTGTAACAGCTTTCAATCGCTTCATTGATAGCTTTCGTATGCACCATCATAGTATCACGGGTGGCTCCGAAATCCAGAATATTAAATTCTCCCGTCCTCCCGTGCTCCCTCGTTTGAGCAAAAACATGGATGACAGAAAGGCATATATAAAGACAAGTCATCAGCTTCTTTTTCATGGTATTTACTGAATTATGATAATAACAAATCGCAACTTCTCCCTTTATATCATTCAATACGAAAGAGAAGAAATAAAGACTCAACGCGGAGCTGACTATTTCGTTATAAAAAAACTGCGTTCCACCGGTTCAGCCGTCTGTACCTGTCCGGCAATCCCGTACTGCCAGGCTACAACGGTGACTTTCACCGGAAATTTACTGCGGGGAGGAATTTTCGTAAAGACCAGCCTGTTATCTTGTAATTCCGCAGGGCCTTCCTTTACATAATAATATACGGGCAATCCACAATCAGAAACAGCTTCAAGAGAAACTGATTCCACTCCTTCCCTCACATCTTCTATCCCCGGAAAAAGTATATATTGGCGTTTTCCCTCTGTATTCCGATAAGGAATACGAATATTGAATTGTTGTACCGCACTCTTATATCTACTGTCACCCTCATTAGCGGCCAACAGCCAGATATCTCCGGTACGCTTCGGATTATCCATTCCCATTCTATAAAAACGCACGGTAAAAGTAGTATCATTCACCTTTGCCACCGGACCGCAAATACGAGTAACTTCAATTCCGCCATGAGCATGTTCCTTTACCAGTGAGGAGCGTAAAGAGTCCGTATACACCCCTTTTACGTGAAAAGTCAGACCATCGGCTTCCGGCCGGAAAGCGGCAATCACTCCGGCATGTTGTCCGGCATCATATTTAACCAACCGGCCTCTCTGCATAAATCCAAGATATTGCATCTGCTTACCTTTATATTTTGCATAGCGGGCTTCGGTCAGTCCGGCCATTTCTTTATCAAAATACCAAAATGCATCGTGCTTATCTCCTTTATAGTCCCGATAAGGAGCCGCCTTAGCCCTGTCCTTCTGCTCCGGACGCCAACGCTCGGCCAACCACCCTTCTTCCGGATTCAGTTTTTTCAAACGGACAGGCTCATTCAAAGAAGGATGTCCGGACAAACGGTATTCCAACGCTTTTCGCAGAAACAAAGCAATATAATCAGCAGTCTGCCCGGCCACATCAAAATGTCCACGTCCCGTATCACACAAAAATGAAATACAACTTTCGGGATACATCATCCGAAATGCCAAAGCAGGGTTCACCCGCGCCTCCCACCATTCATATTCTCCTTCAATCATCAATCCCGGAATACCATCTATATTACGTGTCCTACCCCACTCCAGATTCTCCCCGCCATAGCCACACAGGTTGGTACGGGGAGCATCTCCATGCAAAGAAATGACAGCCAATGTCCGTTCAGGATTCCAAGCGGCAAAATTCCACGGATAAGTGGCCATTGCCGAATGACCGACAGGAACTACAGGTATATGTTCCAACTCAGAATAGCCGCTGACTTCCGCCAGGTCATTCATCATCCGATTGAAAATCTCTTGCGTTCCCTTTGTCACATCCCATTGCTGGTCGATTCCGGGAGTGATCCATACCAGTCCGATTCCCATCCGGGACAATGCTTCCCGGAAACGCGGCATCTCGAACAGGGTTTCCTCACTCATATTGTGCTTTCCTACCATTACGGCACGCAACTGATGACAATCGGAAGGTATCCACAGGAAGGCAGTCGGTTCTTTGCCAGTTTCGGAAGAGATGAATCCTTTTAGCCGTACGGACCATTGCCATTCTTGGGCAGTAGCAAACAAAGCACTGCACAATAACAATAAAGCAAATACTAATTTCCTCATCAAGCTATATGTTTAAATGAATATTTTCTTTTTAATACGCTCCACTCACGATATTCACTCAACACCTCATTCATTAAAATAAAAATCCACAGATACCTCATGAGGATACCTGTGGATCTTTTTAACCGAACATAGAATTACAACTGATGAACCTCTTCCAATGTCAATCCTGTAATTTCCATAATATCCTCTATAGAGAGCCCTTTTTCTTTCATCCTCCGGGCATTGCGAACGACACCTTCCTTAATGCCTTCTTCGCGACCTTCCGCACGACCTTCTTCGCGGCCCTCCATACGACCTTCTTCGCGACCTTCCATACGCCCTTCTATCTTTCCTTCCAACTTGGCAGAATCAAGAACATCATTCTGAATCATTAAAGCGCTGAGATGTTCATCGTAAGCATGACGTTCCTGAGGGGTCATTGAATAATATTTCAATTTTTCACGTGCCTCCCCCAATCCGGGAGCTGTCGTGTCAGGACGGATAATACCCGTCTTCAAATATTCTATCCATTCCTCAAGGGGAGTCATGGCCACCTTATTAAACTCATTCACACGGATAAGGAAATACTCAGGATAAATTTCGGAAGGCATACGAGGCACAATAGCATCCTTCTCCCGGGTACTGACCTGCAGGAAATCTCCCGTATGCACCCCTTTAAATATATTCTGCCCATGATAAAGATAATCAGTTCCATAACTGATATCGAAATAAAGGATACTGATGGAATATATCTTTTTAACTTTATAATAAGTTTCACCCAATGAAATATGCTCCGTAATGGCCTTGGCTACTCCATACAGGATACGCTCCAAATAATACAGTTCACGGGTATTTTGGATCTCGATGATAACAATCTCATTTTTACTATTAAGAGCCTTGATATCAACCCGGTTGAACTTATCCTCCTCCGTTTGCTGATTACCCTCGCTTTCCAGAATCTCCACTATATGGATATCATCACCTATCAGCACCGTAAGGAACCCTTCGAGCACACCAAAATTGGCTTTATGACGCAACAGGCGTTTGACTGCCCAATCAAAACGGATATATCTATCTTGTAATTCCATAAGAATATAATTTATTCATTTTCAATGGACAAAGATACGAAAAAGGATTGCTCTTAAAGAATTATTCCACTTAAATAATTACCCTTATTTTTTATTTCACAAATGCTGCATTCTCCATATGCTCTTCCACAAAGATACCTGCCCAATCCGGAATCTTATACCATTGGGGCCTTTCGGACATATCATGCCGACATCACCTTACCGTTTATCATCAGGTTCTCGAAACGGATACTCTTTATCTTCCTCATTTCTTGAGAGGAACAAAGGAGCCTGTCTGATGGAACTCCTTATTTCTCTCTATGAAACAAGGAGTTCCAATAGTATAAAACAAGTTGTTTCTGATGGTGGAATCAACTGTTCCACACGTTGGAACACCCTGTTAACCATATAGGTTATCTGCATGAAATAGTTCGTCGAGAGAACTACTTCATCCGTTTCTGTGTGACAGAAGGGTGACACTTTTTTTATCTGTCACAGTATTCATCACAGATTTAACACGCTGTATAACAAGGCATTGAAAAGTCATATGACAGTGTGACAGATATTTTTCAAAAAACATACAGTAAGAAAACAGTCGCTATACTACCGAACTCACTGCTACCTCATGCCATTTATAATAATCTTCTTTAGACAATGAGATATCAAACATTACTTTTACAAATCCTTTTTATAGGAAAACTCATCAGCAAACATTACCAAGCCTGATTTTGCTTATATCTGCTAGTCAATTCAGACGTTCCACTATTACATTCTCTTATGATGTTAGAAATTATCACACATTTCTATCCTTATAGAAAATTATTTTGGGAATTGCCCCAGGATTAAGAAAAGGGATCTGCTTTTTGGAAAATATGGAAAGATATCCCCAATATATCGCAGCAGTCGAAAGATATCACATCTAACCAGAGCATGAATTAAAACAACTGGATAATATTCTTGAACCAATACTCATTTTAGGAGTCGGGATAATTGTTGCTGTCGTTTTAATAGCCATGTATATGCTAATGTTCCAGTCAAGACAAACTATTGCTTAATGATTTAAAACACGATAATAAAGACGACCATGACAAAAACGTCCGTTTTATCTAAAACTGTCACCAGTAGAGATTCAAAAAAACAAAAGAAGAGTGACATCTAAAAAACGAAAACAAACAGCATCTATTTAAGATTATGGCACTGTCCGACAAAACTTGAAGCATTCTTCGATAATCCCTCCCCTATTATACAACATTCGCTATCACAACCTTTAATAGTGATAGACACGGATTATGCAGACTTCATAAAGAACTTACATCCTCTCATCATCCGTATCTTTATATTTCAAAATATATACCGCTTATCCCAAAAGCGAAATCAGCATATCGGCAGCTACCGCCAAACCGATCACGCCCCAAATATTATTTGCCATACAATATTGGAGCAAGGTTATTTCATTGACTACACGGCTTGTCATAGGTACAGTACTCAGCCCCGTAGCACCAATCAGTGGGGTTATCTTCTTTTTCATGAAAACAAACAACGCCATAACAGCAGTCACTACAATCGAAAATACAATCTTGAACACACGCAGGTTCTTGATTTCCGTTTTAGAAGGATACTTTTCCTGCTCTTTCATATTAATACTAAACTCTTTCTTTGTACACCATATTTTCACCACCAGCGGAACAATCACCGGAACCAAAGCCATATAAGAATAGGCGGCAATGGTAATCAGACCCGGCAAATGAGGAACCTGCTTTATAGTTGTAAAAATGGCTATAGGACCACTGGCACCACCGATAATCCCCAGCGAAGCCGCTTCCCTGGAAGTAAATCCCATCAGAATGGCTACCAGCAATACAGTAAATATACCCAATTGCGTAGCCGCGCTGAATATGGAAAGTTGCAGGTTGCGCAACATCGAGCCAAAGTCTGCCCCATTCAAGAATCTCGTTCTCATGAAGATTGTATACTCTTGAAAGAATTTTGATGGGCTTGCTTTGACTTCGCTCACGATATAAAATTTCTTTTCAAATGTGTACTTGATCATATAAATAAAGAGGCTCAAAATAGAATTGCTAAAGTAAAAATCTTATAGATTGAAACTTAAAAGTAAAAAGTCTCCTGCTTTAGCCTTCGTTTATTTTAATTAGATGGCTAAAAGCAGGAGATTTTTATGTTGTAATATAGAGTATAAGTAAGTCTATCCTATTTTTCTATTTTGAGCCTCTTCATTTCTATACCTCCTCTTTCCTATTATCGCACTTATGATTACCAATTCGGATTCTGCTTCAAATTACTATTCAAAGCAATTTCGTCCAATGGTATTGCCTGCAAATAATTTTTCCTCGAAAATACCCTGTTATTTACCTTCTCCATAATTAGAGCTCCAGCTTTTAAAGTAGGTAATCCTTCTGTATAAACAGACTGTGCTTCTTCCTCATCAGTTATATAAGTCGTAAATTGACTCGGATCATAATAGGTTGATTGTCCCAATTCATTAGGTTGTCCGTTTACAGAAATATAGTAAGAACATCTAGGGCGATTAATTTCCTGTTCGGCAATTCCCCAACGGCATAGATCAGAAAAACGAAAACCTTCACCAATCAATTCTATAGCACGTTCACGACGAATTTCCTCCAACATATCTAATCCGTAATTATTTACTAACTCATTTGTTAAATCAGCAATATGGGCACGCTTACGGATTACATTGATAGTCTTGTCTAAAATTGAGTTGTCTATATTTCCATTCAGTTCATAAACTGCTTCTGCATAAGTCAACAACATTTCCGGTAAACGAATATGGTTATAATCAAAGGCTTCTTCTTCCGTTTTCCGATTTCTTTCAAATACAAATTTACGTCCTTCATAAGCAATATCATTAGCACTATAAGCTGATAATTTAGGAATATAACCAATACCGCCATTGCCTAAATCAGGAGTAGTTGTATAATCAGACGGATTACCTTTACCAGAACCTGCATATCCCCAATAACAATAATCTACTCGTTTAAATAATGCAGTCATACGGCTATCACGATTTTCAAACTCCGTATTCAAACCTTTATATCCATTAAATAATTTAGATTTATGTACAGGAAGACCATCTTTGCACAAAAACATATCCATTAACTTACGAGTCCCACTTACTGGTGCCGTATGAGAAAGATTCTGTCCAGACTTTTTGTTTTTATCATAATCAAAAATTAAACGAAAAATAGCTTCATCATTGGATGATTTGTCAAGTCCGTAAGGATTAGATGCAGCATCCTCCAAAATAAAATAATAATAGGCAGCTTGATTTTCATAACCAGACAGTTCTTCATCAGGCATCCATACAGCATACTCATTTCCATACTCCCCACCTTCTACAAATTTACCTGAACACTCCTTAGCCATGGTCAACAATGATTCTATTGATGGATAATTATCAGGAATTACCGTACCAGCTCCCGATTGGATACCATCACCGTTAGTCTCATCAGCGTTACCTCTACCATTATATTTTTCCCAAGTTCCTTCAAACAGACAAACACGAGCTTTTAATGCATTGGCAGCCTCAATTGTTACCTGTCCATTATTTCCTGTAGAAGACTTGGTGGTATTTTTTAAACGACTTATAGCTTCATCTAAATCATCAAGAATCTGTTGTACAACTTCATAACGTGAGTTACGTGGTGCCAGAATCATATCACTATTAGTCTCAGGTGCATAAGTAGCTAAAGTTATGCCTCCATAACGTTTCAACAAAAAGAAATGCCAAAATGCACGATAAAATAAAGCTTGCCCTACAGGTTGGTCAATATTTTCTGTCCCTGTATAATTTTTGCTTTGATCCAATAAATTATTGATATTTCGAAGAGCCTTGTAAGATTTCTCATAATAAGATTCAGAAGTAGGTGCACCATTTAAACCTGAAATTTCATCTGAACTCCGACCAATTAAATCTGTTCCATAATCAAAGAAAATACTAAAACTTTCGTTACTCGTGAAATTACGTCCAAATCCATAACATTCATCCGCCAATTTATTAGCAGCATTCTGAAACTGTTCAGCATTTTTAAAATATACAGCTGTAGTTACTTGTGACATTGGTTCCTGCTCTAACCAGTCTGTGCATCCAGTCAAAGAAAATAGTGCAGTAGAAATCAAAACTATTATATATTTATTCGTTTTCATCATATTCATTTTTATTAAGTTATTAGAAAGTTATATCCAAACCAAAAGAAACGGAACTCGAGAAGACTTCTAAACCACTATATGTACCCATTTCATAATTTGCTTCAGGGTCAAACCCATCTTTCACATTGGAAATATCAAACAAGTTTTCTCCTGCTAACCATACACGTAAGTTTTGTATACCTGCTTTAGAAATCCAACTCTTCGGTAATGTATATCCCAACTGAATAGATTTACAACGCACATACCAATTATTCATCACATTTAAATCATTATAATCCTTATAGTTCCATGTATTACGGTTACCATTACGAGACATTACGGGAAACACATCATCCCCTTGATTACCAGGATAATAAGGATTATCATCTGAAGTCCAAGTATTACCTAAGAAGTAACCATTTGTATTTGTCCATCCTGACCAGAAAGCACATCCCATTTGGCCACTGCGAATATTATATTGCTGTCCAACCCCCTGGAAAAATGCACTAAAATCAATCCCTTTGTAAGTCAATCCCAAATTTATACCAAATGTATAATGGGGAGCCATATCACCAAAGTAATATAAGTCATCAATAGTAATATCTTTATCTCCATTTAAATCCACGCGACGCACGCTGCCCGGAGTTAATGCATTATCAGTACCTTGTTTTACAGAAGTCAGTTTAGAACCAGAAACATTGCCAGTCATCTGACTATAATATGCATCTACTTCTGATTGGTTCTGGAACAATCCATCAGTCTTATATACCCACAAAGAATTCATCGGATATCCCTCTACAATCTTATTAACTCCTGCTTTTTTAGAAATAGCTCCTTCATAAGAGGCAATTTCCGTTTTAGCATCAGCCAATATAAAACCTATATTGTAACTCCAATCTTCATTGATTCGATCTTGCCAATTTAAAGCAAGTTCCCATCCCTCAGCTTTGTAAGTTCCAGAATTTGTGGCAGGCGCTGATGCCCCCAATACTTTAGGATAAGTGATGGACATCAACATTCCCTTATTTTTACGCCAATAGTATTCAAAGCTACCACTCAATCTATTACCCAACACTCCAAAATCCAAACCTATATTAGTAGTTTCTACACGCTCCCAAGTACGTGAAGTATCAATGATTCCACCAATCCATGCAGTATTGGCTAATCCAGGAGTGGTACCAAAAATTGTAGTACCTGTTCCTATCGTTGCAAAACTTTCATAGTTACCAATAGAACTCAAATTACCAGCTTCTCCCCAAGATCCACGTACCTTCAAATTATCCAACCAAGTTATATTGTTTTTTATAAAATTTTCTTCTGAAATTCTCCATCCTCCTGAAACTCCAAAAAAGTTTTGCCATCGTTGCTCTTTTACCAATTTCGAAGAACCATCACGACGCCAAGTTCCTTCAATCATGTATTTGCCCGCATAATCATAGTTCACTCTTCCCAAGAAAGAGACGAAAGCCCACCTATATTGTTCTGTTTTACCCCAATCATCATTACTTACCAATTCCGTACTAGATGCATCATACACACTCAAGTCTTCCAATTCTTGATTTGAACTTGCTGTCCTGTGTACAGTCAAGGAGCGATTTTCACGTAATTCATTTGTATTACCAAGCATCACTGCAATATGGTGCCTATCTAAAGTACGATCATAGTTCAAGAAAAACTCATAATCTTGATATAAATTACTACTATTATTTTCATACATTTGAGGAGTTTTAGACTGGGAACTTGTCTGTGCATTATTGGTAACCTCACCTGTATAATAATCATACATTTGTATAGTTTTATTAATAGTTCTCCAGTTTGTATGATCTTGACGAACATTAGCCTTCGCACTTATAGACAAGCCTTTTAATGATGAATGCAAAAAACTCAAATCTATATCTATTTTCCCCCCCAAACGAAATGAATCAAACTTATTTTTTGTGCGTCCCGCTTCTGTCAAATGGGCAAGTACATTATTTCCTCCAAAGTTATCATAATATTTCGTACCATCCTCTGTATAAAGAGGAAATACATAAAAATCTTGTAAACCAAAGCCAATCCCTTTAGAAGGAACATTCTTATAACGGTTGTCGTAAGCAATATTAGTTGCTAACTTCACATAATCCCCTAATTTAAAGTCTGTATTATTACGAAAATTATATTTTTTCTGACCATCATAAGTCACTTTAATAATAGAACGATCATCTGCAAAACCTATAGACGTTTTAGTCTGTATCTTCTCTGAGCCACCAGAAATACTCAAATTATGATTATGACTCCATGTCGTACCGTATACATAATCAGGTTGGTAGGCATTCAATGGATCAATTCGATATTTAATTCCACTCTTTGTAGTCCAATCAAAAGCCTCATTATTAGCAACTCTTTTAAACTCATCTTCTGTAAAATCCATAATGGACCACACTGATCCATTAATATCTTCATGAGCTGCACTTAACATCATCTTTGCCCATTCAGAACCTGTAGCTGCCGGATATCTCTTTCCCTGAAAATTAGCCGTAACAGCTCCATTATAAGTTACAGTCAATCTCTCCGCCTTGCCACGCTTAGTCGTAATTAAAATAACACCACCTGCCGCACGCGCACCATAAATAGATGCAGAAGCATCTTTTAAAACAGAAATATTTTCTATGTCATTAGGATTAATCGTGTTCAATTCCCACGTATATGCTTCAGAACCATCAATCAAAATCAAAGGCTTATTATCATTAGTAGAGATGCCTCCACGTAATGAAAGAGTAGGATCTTCTGTAGGACGGGAAGTAGTACGAGTAATAGTCAATCCCGGAATAGTCCCCTGCAAAGAAGTAGCAACATTTGTAGTAGCACGCCCTTTCAAAGTCTCATCTGCATCAATCACAGAAACAGCACCGGTCAATGTAGCCTTTTTCTGAGTACCATAACCTACAACTACTACCTCATCCAAAATTTCAGAATCTTCCTGAAGTACAACTTTTACCAAATTCCTTCCTTTTATTATAACCTCCTGGGCTTTATAACCAATATAAGAAACCACCAATGTTCCTCTGGTAGCATTTCCTAATGTAAAATTACCATCAAAATCCGTAATAGTTCCATTCGTAGTACCTTTCACCAAAACACTGGCACCAATTATAGGCTCACCTTGAACATCCACTACCTGACCTTTCACTGTTCCAGTCTGCATAACAGCCTGTATTTCATTCACCCCAGCAAATATAGCCTGCGGACTACCTGCCAACAATGCAGAAGCCATCATCATAGAGAATAAGATTCTTTTTGATGAAATTTTAAAAAAATCATTCTTCATAAACTTAAAATTTAAAATTAACAATTTTATAGTCTTTATTTTATTATATACATTGTTTGATAAACTCACGCATCTCATGTCGTCCTATCCTTAAATGGTTCTCAACAGTACGATGCGACAAATTTAGTTCCTCTGAAATATCTGAAATCGATTTACTTTCAAAACGACTCATTGTATAAATAATACGACGTTGTGGAGGAAGTAAAGACAATCTATGTTTTTCACACGCTTCCAAATCATCTGCCACCACACGGGCTTCAGTCTCATTCGTATAAGCCACCGTATGTTCATATATATAAGAAGTTACTTCTTGTCTTTTATAATAGCGACGTAAATAGTCATTCACTAAATTACGGGCAATGGTAAAAATAAAATACTTAATAGTTTCCAAGCATAGTATCCGGTTGTAATCCATCAGCCGCACATATACATCTTGTGCCAAATCTTCTGCTTCTTCTTTATTTCCTATCCTATAATAGATATACAGATAGATTGAATGATGATAATTCGTATAAGAATCTTCTATTAATTGAGTAGATTTC
>OKFA01000332.1_pt1 | contig 18733 bp, 17 predicted proteins | sample 1614731 | NCBI WGS metagenome assembly OKFA01 (sample SAMN04436965, study PRJEB24849) | human gut metagenome | biome: human gut; feature: NICU; material: stool | host: Homo sapiens | place: USA: Saint Louis, MO | collected 2010-03-22
GCTCATTTTTTGAACCCTTTAAAATAAACTTAGGACGTTTTTTTGTCTCTATATATATTCTTCCGATATATTCACCTAGAACTCCGATACCAATCAATTGAATTCCACCTAAAAATAGTATAGATACCAAAATAGAAGGGTACCCGCGAACGGCATTACCGAAAGCTATAGTGTCTATAATCATCCATGTGCCATAGATAAATGCTACGCTCGCCACAAACAAGCCAATATACGTCCAGATGCGAAGCGGGAAGGTGGAGAAGCTGGTGATCCCCTCAAGTGCGAGATTCCATAGCTTCCAGCCATTAAATTTAGTACTACCGGCTACACGTTCGGCGCGGGCATACTCAACCACATCAGTACGACCGCCAACCCAGCTTAGAATACCCTTCATAAAAAGATTTCTTTCTGGCAAAAGCTTGATGTTTTCAACTACCTCACGAGACATCAGGCGAAAATCGCCAACATTCTCCTCAATCTTCGGATTGCTGATTTTGTTGTGAAGTTTATAGAACCACTCTGCAGTCTTGCGCTTCAGACGGCCATCGGTAGAGCGATCAGAGCGCTTTGCCAGCACCATGTCTGCACCAGCCTGCCACTTCTCGATCAGGTACGGAATGACTTCAATCGGGTCCTGCAAGTCAACATCTATCGGAATAACAGCGTCACCAGTTGCATGTTCAAGACCAGCGAAAAGTGCTGGCTCCTTGCCAAAATTTCGGGTGAATGAGAGAGGGACTACAAGGTGATCTGATACTGCCAATGCATTAATAATAGATTCTGTAGCGTCTTTACTTCCATCGTTAATAAAAACTATTTCTACTTCATATTGCTTTAATTTTTCAAATTCACGAACTGTTTTATAGAAGATAGGAATTGTATCTTCTTCATTAAAAACAGGAACGACTAAAGAAATTTTCATTTCGCATCCCTAAAGACAATGAACTTAGAATAAATAAACCCGCAAACGAGACTGATGGCCGAGAAGCCGACCAGCGTGAAAATTGGAGCTAGACCGCATATGTCAGCCGCCCAACCAACAGTAGCACTTAGTAATCCCATGAAACCAACATAGAGCATGTAACGCATAGTTGTTGTCTGAGAATTAAATGTGAACTTAGCATTTGCATAGAAACTGAACGAAACCGCAACCAGAAATCCTGCTAGATTTGCAATTGTTTGATTACTATGTAAAAAGTATATAAAAACGAAGAAAACAACCCAGTGTATGAGCGTGTTGATGATACCAATTGATGTGTACTTAGCAAACAATTTTAACATTATAAAAACCAGAAATCCCAAGAACAAGGTAGCTTATCATCTGCAAGCATACCGATCGACATGTGATGTAGGTATGTAGAAGCAAATAGCGATATACGGAGCGCAATACATATTGTTTATTGAAATATTATCAGATACCTCTCGCTATAGCATTCGAGAGAGGTATCGTGCATTAAATTAAAATCTGCGATATTACTAGTTGTTGTCTTCAGATCCTTTAACCCAAGCAAAACCACCATGAATTTCCGCAGATTGATCTTTAGAAATAATTAAAGGAACACCATTTATTAAGTTAAAGTAGCTTTTATATCCAACAAAGAAAGCAGAAGGATAATTGTCACTCACATTTAATCTTTTCCCTAATCCGTATTTTGTGTCTAACCATACCAAAACTTCATCATTATGCTTGTTCTTTGTCGTCATGCGGTAAACATTTGGATATTTACCCTTAGGTCCACTATCATTTGGTCCGCTGGAGGTATCTTTCCATTCTGGAGAGTCGCCTGATTCATAACGAATTGAACTGTTGGCATACAGTTGGGAAAGTGCTGTTTGTAGTCCGTAGTAAGTGTGTATCCTCACCTTTTCAAGAGGAGTCATTTTGATATGCACATCTGCACGTCCTTCATTGAAGGTCATTTTTACTTTCTGTTGAATAATCTCTCTACCCGAGCCATCTTTCTTTTTGGTGTTAAACCCCTGGATGTTAGATGTGGTTTCAATCACTAAATCATTTGTATATCCCTTAAAGGTATCTTTGACCATCTTCCCATCAACCCATACCTGAAGAGAAACATGCCTGGCTGTAGGTGATCCGCTCTGGTCACGGTTAAATCCATGCCAGCCACCTGTGAACGCAGCTATTGGGTCATCACCATCTTCATTATTTTCTGCGCTGACCATAATTGGTCCAATGATGTCAGTGTCGAATGTTTGAACCGTAGTTAACCCATCCAGAATGCTGCTTGGAAAAGTTGTATCCTTCTCTGAATCAATCCTGTAAAGCATTGAAAATGAGAAAAGTTTATTGAGACCAACTCTCTTAAGCTCAATTACCCTATCTTCTTTGGGTGAATATTTATACTGAATTTTAATATCTGCGTTCTGGACATCAACACTCACAAACTGTTTCTGTTTTCCATCATCAGCAATTACCTCTCCTGTCCATACACAGGATATGCTGAGTAAAAAAACAACTGACATGAACCTTTTCATGTTAATTCACCATTTAGTGATATGAATACTATGGGATTTTTAAGTCAATTCTGCTTTATTTTTTCTCTATCAACAAGCTTGAAGTGAACCGAAGGTGCGGAGATGTGAGACAAAAGCGGGACACACAAAGCTTTGCATCGGTTTGCAAGGCTTTGCGCTGCTTTCCTATAACACCTTCTCATCAAGCCAGTCAGCCCACCACTGCATCATCTCCCGACGCTTATCCATGTACTGAGCGTGATTGTATATCCCACGAATGGAGCCGCTGTTAGCGTGCGCCAGTTGCTTCTCAATGGCATCTGCGGGCCATTCGTGCTCGTTCATTATGGTGCTGAACTGGTGACGGAAACCGTGTCCACTTGCCAGGCCTTCATATCCTATCTGTCGAATAACCAGTAGAACGGCATTCTCACTGATTGGCTTTGTTTTATCATTGCGCCCAGCGAACACGAAGCCTGATATAGGCTGCGTTACTGGCTTCAATGTTTCAAGCAGAGAGACTACCTGATCTGACATTGGGACAAGGTGAACCCGCCGCCCTTTCATCACCTCTTCGGAGATTGTAATCGTCCTGGTTTCAAAGTCGACGTTCGACCATTGCATGGACCGGAGTTCTTTTGTCCTGAGTGCCGTGTATTGCAGAACCTGCGTTGCTATGCGGGAAACAAGGCTGCCAGAGAAGCCAGCAAGTGCCTTATTGAAGTCCGGTATCTGGTCTGCTGGAAGGAAAGGATAGTTCTTCTTCCGGTAACCCTTCATGGCATCAGCAAGGTCAGGGGCCGGGTTATACTTCGCTCGCCCGGTAACTATCGCGTACCTGAATACCTCCCCGCACCTCCGTCTCGCCTTATTCGCCCGCTCCATTGCCCCGCGGTCTTCGAACCTGCGGATCACTTCCAGTATCTGCATGGGCTCTATCTCGTTAATATCCATCCCGCCAATCAACGGCATAATGTCATCCTGGAACATGCGTGACAGTTCGGTGCTATATACCTCTGACCATACCTGTTTTTTGTGCTCGTACCATTCCTGGTATATAGAGCCGAAAGAGTTGTCTTTAACTGATAGCTTTTTAGCCTTTACCGGATCGACGCCGACAGACACATCCTTTTTGGCAAGCCACGCTTTGTCTCTGGCTTCCTGCAATGACATGAGCGGGTATTTGCCTACCGTCAGCACCTTCTCTTTACCATCGAGTTTGTAACGCAGTTGCCAGACTTTCTTTCCTGTAACCGGCACATAAAGGTACAGCCCGTTGCTGTCGAGCATCCGGTACGGTTTATCTTTCGGCTTTGCCGCGTCGATCTGCTTGATAGTGAGCATGGGTAAAATTCCGGTGGGTAAAATTATTTACTCGTTTTTTACCCGTCGAAGTATGCGGCTGTCAACGTTCTATTGCGAACTATGGCGAACTGGTATTTTATTGAGAGCTTGCTGTGTAAGGGTTTTGGCGAACTAGTGCGGAGAGTGGCGAACTGTGAAATGGTGTCCCCTGCAGGAATCGAACCTGCAACTAGCCCTTAGGAGGGGCTCGTTATATCCATTTAACTAAGGGGACGAAGCGGCACGAGTATAGCGTTTTTTACTCACAACGGTAAGTCTCAGGCCGCCCGACTGCTCAAACAGTCACCATTCAGGCCTGTTTTTTCTGGTTTTTCTGCGTTTGCTCATCACGCTTTGCTTGTAACCGGGCTTCTTCCTTGCGTTTGTTGCTCATATCATTGCGGATCTGCGCATGGCTCATCAGCGCGAAAATAAACGTTCCGCCACAGATATTCCCGGCGAGCGTTGGTAGCGCAAAGGGCCAGAAAAAATCACTCCAGTGCAGCGTGCCATTAAAGACCAGATAGAGAATTTCCACCGAGCCAACGACGATATGCGTGGTATCGCCTAACGCAATCAGCCAGGTCATCAGAATAATGACCACAATTTTTGCCGCTCCGGCGGCGGGGAACATCCACACCATCGTGGCAATTAACCAGCCAGAAATGATGGCGTTGGAAAACATCTCCACAGGAGAGTTTTTCATCACATCCATGCCAATCTTGACGAAAGCATCGCGGGTCTCTTCATCAAAAATCGGCATATGTTCAAACGCCCATGCTGCAACCCCGGTGCCAATAATATTACCCAGCAGTACCACGCTCCACAGGCGCATCAACAGGCCAAAATTGCCGAGGGTAGGGTTTTGCATCACCGGCAGTACGGCGGTGACGGTATTTTCGGTAAAGAGTTGTTGGCGGGCCATAATGACAATAATAAAGCCGAAGGTATAACCGAGGTTCTCGAGTAAAAATCCCCCTGGCACACCTTCCAGCTGTACGTGAAAAATCCCTTTAGCCAGTAGCGAGGCACCCATCGACAGTCCTGCTGCGATGGCTGACCACAGCAGGGCCATTGCGTCGCGCTCCATCTCTTTCTCCCCATCCTGGCGAATATGTTCATGGATCGCCATGGCGCGGGAGGGGAGTCTGTCCTCATCAAGCTCTATCTTTTTCCCTGTTAGTTTTTCATCGCTTTCCACTTCGAGTTCGTCGCTGTGTCGATCAATCTTATCTTTCTTGATGTCATTCATGGCCGAATCCTGAATAAGCACGTATTGCTAAAGCGTAGCGGCTTTTCTCTGAAAATCAGCGGGAGAAAGTCTGAGATAGCAAAAATAGTAACGTTTGTTTTTATCGGGTTAGTTAGAATAGAACCGCCGCGGAGTGCGTATTACCAGGCTATGATCAAATCAGTAAGACAGGGTATATAGACATCATTTGACGTGCTGTTACAATCGCTCACATCTAAACAGGCGGATACGTCATCGTTCCGTCATGGATGGCAATCAGCGATAGCCATAAAACACAGGGAGATACTTATGAAGCTTCGCCTGTCGGCGCTTGCGCTGGGAACCACACTTTTGGTGGGGTGTGCGAGCTCCGGTACTGAACAGCAGGGGCGTTCGGACCCATTTGAAGGGTTCAACCGTACCATGTACAACTTCAACTTTAACGTGTTGGATCCCTATGTTGTTCGACCGGTAGCAGTGGCCTGGCGTGATTATGTTCCGCAGCCGGCGCGTAATGGTTTAAGCAACTTTACGGGGAACCTTGAAGAACCGGCCGTCATGGTCAACTATTTCCTGCAAGGCGATCCTTATCAGGGGATGGTGCACTTTACTCGTTTCTTCCTGAATACCCTGTTAGGTATGGGCGGCTTTATCGATGTGGCAGGTATGGCTAATCCGAAGTTGCAACGCGTTGAACCACACCGCTTTGGCAGTACGTTAGGCCACTATGACGTGGGTTACGGGCCGTATATGCAGCTTCCGTTCTACGGTAGTTTCACACTGCGTGATGACGGCGGCGATATGGTCGATACCCTGTATCCGGTACTGTCCTGGCTGACCTGGCCGTTGTCGATAGGTAAATGGACGGTTGAAGGGATTGAAACTCGCGCGCAATTGCTCGACTCTGACGGTCTGCTGCGTCAGTCTTCCGATCCTTACATTATGGTGCGTGAAGCTTACTTCCAGCGTCATGACTTTATTGCGAACGGTGGGAAACTCAAACCAGAAGAAAACCCGAACGCGAAAGACATTCAGGACGATTTAAAAGAGATCGATTCTGAGTAAGGAATTGTGCAAATAAAAAGGTGAGCTAAAAAGCTCACCTTTTTTACGTCTGAAGAAAATCAGAATGCGTAGTTGAAGTTTGTACCAAACAGCCAAGCTTTACCTTCAGAATCGAAAGTATACGGGCCTTCTTTAACGGTCACTTTCTGGCCGTGCATATAAGAAACGCCGACGTCAATGGATGCGTCATCATTGAATGCGTAAGTCGTACCCGCACTCAGCCACAGACGATCCTGGTCCGGAATGGAGATGGAACGCTTGCTTGCAGGAACCGGGCTATCGTCATAAGCAATACCGGTACGGAACGTCCAGCTTTTATCCATATAGTAAGTCGTACCCAATGCAATGCGGTAAGAATCTTTGAAGCCTTCTTCTTTATAGAACAGTGTCTGTCCATTGGAACCTGTGGCTTTCAGCTCCTGGAACTGACTCCAGCTGGTATAGGCCATGCTGTAGTGGATAGCCCACTGTGGTGCAATACGGTTATAACCTGACAATTCCCACATTTCAGGCAGGTTAAGTGTCAGAGAACCCGGGACGGTGGCATTGGTCGTTCCCCATGGGAATGTAGTGCCAGCGCCAGGTATGGCGTTCGCCTGGGTACGGATGCCACTCTTATAATCGCCATCAAAATCAATTTTAACTTCAGAACGGTACGTTAAACCATAACGGTTATTTTTATCCAGTTCGTACAAAATCCCGGCGTTCCAGCCGTAGCCCCATTCGTCCCCTTTCAGGCTGGCAATTTTGTTGCTGACCTTCGGTAATGCAGCCGTTTGCTCACCAGAATAACGTTCAATTTTTGCATCAGCATAAACGGCGTTAAAACCGAGACCGAAGCTCCAGCTATCATTCAGACGGTAGGCACCGCTCAGGTTAAGGTTGACCGTTTTAAGGTCGGTCTTACCGCCGTATTCACCAACGATGTAGCTGTCGTTAAATTCGGTAGCCAGACCATAGTTTGAGGTAACGGAAGCACCCCAACCAAACTGTTCGTTGATAGGCATCACGAAGTGAGCATTGGGAACCCACGCCGTAGGCGCGATGTTGTCCGCATCAGTGCTGCGTCCGGTGTATGGCGATTTACCGGAAATATTAACGTCTGGATCGATATACACCGCACCCGCAGAAAAAGTAGGGCGATCGAACATCATAATCAGTGCCGGGTTACGACTGGCGTTTCCTGCATCATCCGCAATTGCGCCTTCACCCGAATATGCCCGGCCAAGGCCAGAGGAAGAAAATTCGTTTAACTGAAAGCCTGCAGACCAGGCCTGTGTGGAGATAATTGCCACTGCGACTGCGAGAGCAGACTTTGTAAACAGGGTTTTCTGGCTCATGACCATAACCTCAATGATTTATTTTTATACAAACTATGTTACGTGCTGTAACAGGAGCGCGAAGTGTAGGGTCTGAGGTACATCTTAGAAATCAGACCAGTGGCGAGAGTATAGGTCGGACCAGCTGGAATGTTGCAAGTATGTTTATAAATATTTTCAAATTTGATCAGAGAAACGCGATCCAACTGGCAAAATTGCGGAGGTGCGCACTCACCTGTTTGGGCGATTTTTGTTTTAGATCATTTTTAAGTGTGATTTCGGTCACTTATCGCATTTCGTACAATTAACGACTGGAGAGGCGAATAATGGGAGCGTAAAATATCCCTATCGTTTATCTGGCACCTCAGGTGCGAATACAGAGGAAATCTACAATGAGTAAATGCAGTGCTGATGAAACCCCGGTTTGCTGCTGTATGGATGTTGGCACCATCATGGACAACTCCGATTGCACCGCGTCCTACAGCCGTGTGTTCGCGAATCGCGCAGAGGCAGAAGAAACACTGGCCGCTCTGACTGAAAAGGCACGTGGCGTGGAATCTGAGCCTTGCCAAATCACTTCGACCTTTACTGAAGTGTCAGAAGGTGTGCGCCTGGATATCGACTTTGTTTTTGCCTGTGAAGCTGAAACGCTGATTTTCCAGCTGGGCCTGCGTTAATCCCCCTCTGCAAAAGCCCTTGCTATCTGATAGCAAGGGCTTTTTCGTAACTGTCAGTGATTATTCACTGTGTCTTAGCTCCCACTTTCTTTTCTCCCCGCTTGGCTAAATGTAAAAAATTGGTTAAGACTATGATCAGGTCAGACCACTTATTTTATTTTTTTTACAGGGGAGTGTTATGAGTCAGGCTTTACCGCTGGTTACCCGCCAGGGCGACCGTATTGCCATTGTAAGTGGATTACGTACGCCATTTGCTCGTCAGGCTACCGCGTTTCATGGCATTCCCGCCGTTGATTTAGGAAAGATGGTCGTCGGTGAGCTGCTGGCGCGCAGTGAAATTCCTGCCGATGTGATCGAGCAACTGGTTTTTGGCCAGGTGGTGCAAATGCCTGAAGCACCAAATATTGCTCGTGAAATTGTGCTGGGAACCGGTATGAATGTACATACCGATGCATACAGCGTGAGCAGGGCCTGCGCGACCAGTTTCCAGGCGGTGGCGAATGTCGCGGAAAGCCTGATGGCGGGGTCTATTCGTGCTGGAATTGCGGGTGGTGCGGACTCCTCGTCAGTCTTGCCTATTGGCGTTAGTAAAAAGCTGGCGCGGGTGCTGGTGGATGTCAATAAGGCCCGGACAACCGGTCAACGCCTTAAACTCTTTTCCCGATTGCGCTTACGTGACCTGATGCCTGTGCCGCCGGCCGTCGCAGAGTATTCCACCGGTTTGCGTATGGGGGATACGGCTGAGCAAATGGCCAAAACCTATGGTATTACCCGAGAGCAGCAGGATGCTCTGGCGCACCGCTCTCATCAGCGTGCCGCTCAGGCATGGGCTGAAGGAAAGCTGGCAGATGAGGTAATGACTACCTACGCGCCACCGTTTAAAGATCCTTTTTCAGAAGATAACAACATTCGCGGTAACTCTACGCTGGCCGATTACGCCAAACTACGTCCGGCGTTTGACCGCAAGCACGGCACCGTCACCGCGGCAAACAGTACCCCGCTAACGGACGGCGCAGCCGCCGTGATCATGATGACGGAGTCGCGTGCGAAAGAGTTGGGGCTGGTGCCGCTGGGGTACTTGCGTAGTTTTGCTTTTACCGCCATCGATGTCTGGCAGGACATGCTGCTGGGACCGGCGTGGTCAACACCGCTTGCCCTGGAGAGAGCCGGTCTGACGATGGCAGATTTAACCCTGATCGATATGCATGAAGCCTTTGCCGCGCAAACGCTGGCGAATCTTCAGCTGTTGGGTAGCGAACGTTTTGCCCGCGACGTGCTGGGCAGGAGGCATGCCACTGGCGAGGTTGATGACAGTAAATTTAACGTGCTGGGCGGATCGATTGCCTATGGACACCCCTTTGCTGCCACCGGTGCGCGCATGATCACTCAAACCCTCCATGAGCTGCGTCGTCGTGGCGGCGGTTTTGGTTTAGTGACAGCCTGTGCAGCTGGTGGTCTGGGTGCGGCAATGGTTCTGGAGGCGGAATAATGGAAATGACATCGGCTTTTACACTAAACGTACGTCTGGATAACGTTGCTGTTGTCACCATTGATGTGCCCGGAGAGAAAATGAACACCCTGAAAGCAGAGTTTGCTTCTCAGGTGCGGGCCATTCTGAAACAAATCCGCGATAACAAAGCATTGCGTGGTGTGGTGTTTATTTCGGCTAAACCCGATAACTTCATTGCCGGGGCGGATATCAACATGATTGGTAGCTGTCGCAGCGCGCAGGAAGCCGAAACGCTGGCCCGTCAGGGGCAGCAGATGATGGCGGAAATTAATGCTTTACCGATCCCGGTTATCGCCGCGATTCATGGTGCATGCCTCGGCGGTGGCCTGGAGATGGCGCTGGCGTGCCACAACCGTATTTGTACCGATGATGCTAAAACCGTACTGGGTTTACCGGAAGTACAACTTGGCTTGTTGCCCGGCTCCGGTGGTACGCAGCGGCTGCCGCGCCTGATTGGCGTCAGTACCGCACTGGATATGATCCTCACCGGAAAACAATTACGCGCAAAACAGGCGCTGAAAGTTGGTTTAGTGGATGAAGTTGTACCGCATTCCATTTTGCTGGAAGCGGCCGTTGAACTGGCTAAAAAGGACAGTTCTGCGCAACGAACACTGCCCGTGAGAGAGCGAGTGTTGGCGGGGCCGCTGGGGCGGGCGCTGTTGTTCCGCATGGCCAGTAAAAAGACGGCGCAAAAAACGCAAGGTAACTACCCTGCAACAGAACGTATCCTTGAGGTCATCGAAACCGGGCTAGCGCAAGGCAGCAGTAGTGGTTACGACGCAGAGGCCCGTGCGTTTGGTGAGCTGGCGATGACATCCCAGTCTCAGGCGCTACGGCACATCTTTTTTGCCAACACCGACGTGAAAAAGGATCCGGGAAGCGATGCGAAGCCCGGTCCGCTGGACAGCGTTGGCATTTTGGGCGGCGGTCTGATGGGGGGCGGTATTGCTTATGTGACGGCCTGTAAAGGCGGCTTGCCTGTGCGCATCAAAGATATAAACGCTAAGGGAATCAACCATGCGCTGAAGTATAGCTGGGATCAGCTTGAAACGAAGGTTCGCCGCCGTCATATCAAAGCCTGCGAACGCGATAAACAACTGGCGCTGATTTCGGGATCGATCGACTACCGTGGCTTTGCGCATCGCGATTTGATTATTGAAGCCGTGTTTGAAGATTTGTCGCTAAAACAACGGATGGTGGCAGAAGTTGAGCAAAATTGCGCACCTCATACCGTTTTTGCTTCTAACACCTCATCTTTGCCCATTGGCGATATTGCCGCGAATGCTACCAGGCCTGAACAAGTGATTGGTTTACACTTTTTTAGTCCGGTGGAAAAAATGCCATTGGTCGAAGTGATCCCACATGCCACGACCTCCGAGCAGACGATTGCAACTACCGTTAAGTTAGCGAAAAAACAGGGCAAAACGCCGATAGTGGTCAGAGATAAGGCCGGCTTTTACGTTAACCGCATTTTAGCGCCTTACATTAACGAAGCGATTCGTATGTTGACCGAGGGCGAGCGGGTCGAAACCATAGACGCCGCGCTGGTAAAGTTTGGTTTTCCAGTTGGGCCAATCCAACTTTTGGATGAGGTCGGAATTGATACGGGCACTAAAATTATACCAGTGCTTGAGGCTGCATATGGAGAACGTTTTAGCGCGCCTGCAAATGTTGTTGCTTCAATTTTGAATGACGATCGCAAAGGTAGAAAAAATGGTCGGGGTTTCTATCTTTATGGTGTGAAAGGGCGTAAAAGCAAAAAACAGGTCGACCCTGCAATTTATACGCTTATTGGCGTTCAGGGTCAGGGCCGACTTACCGCTGCACAGGTAGCAGAGCGGTGCGTCATGTTAATGCTCAATGAAGCTGCTCGTTGTTTCGACGAGAAGATAGTCCGTAGCGCACGTGATGGCGACATCGGCGCTGTATTTGGTATTGGTTTTCCGCCATTCCTCGGCGGCCCGTTCCGGTATATGGATTCACTCGGCGCGGGAGAAGTGGTTGCGACTCTGCAACGGCTGACCACGCAATACGGCTCGCGGTTTGCGCCGTGTGAACAGTTATTGCAGATGGCGGCACACAGTGAAAAATTCTGGAATATTGGGGAAACTGACCTGAATTCATGAGGTCAAAGGTAGGATGAATCCGCACTGAATGTATGGCTCGCGCTCAAAATGTAAACAGAGATTGACTATACTTACGCCGTTGAGGTAAAAAACAGCGTTTCATTCGGTGAATGGATAAGGCACAATGCCGGGCACCATATCGTTATCACAGCCAATAGGGGCTGTGAATAAAGGTATTGGTGATTCTGGTTAACAAAAGCGGTGCAATATGCAAGTTTTTATCATGCGTCACGGCGACGCGGCCCTCGATGCCGCCAGTGATTCGGTTCGTCCCTTAACCTCCTGTGGTTGTGACGAATCTCGCCTGATGGCGAACTGGCTGAAAGGTCAAAAAGTGGATATCGAACGTGTTCTGGTGAGCCCGTTCCTACGAGCCGAACAAACGCTGGATGTGGTGGGGGAGTGTATGAACCTGCCAACCGGTGTGGATGTTTTGCCGGAGTTGACTCCTTGCGGCGATGTCGGTCTGGTCAGTGCCTATTTACAGGCTCTGGCCAATGAAGGTATCGCCACGGCACTGGTTATCTCTCACTTGCCTTTAGTGGGGTATCTGGTGTCTGAGCTTTGCCCAGGTGAAACACCGCCGATGTTTACCACATCAGCGATTGCCAGCGTAACGCTTGATGAGAGCGGGAAGGGGACTTTTAACTGGCAGATGAGCCCGTGTAACCTGAAAATGGCAAAAGCGATTTAAAAAGGTTGGTATCGGATAAGGCGCAGCCGTCATCCGAAAATGCAAAGAGCCGCAAACGCGGCTCTTTCTGTTTTTCTGCATCACGGAAGTTCGGGCGGTAGCCACTCTTCTACTTCAATTAGCACCAGCAGCGCGGCGTCGCCACCGTACTCTTTCGGTGCCTGATGAAAAGCCATCACATGCGGATGCTGGGCCAGCCAAAGCGGCGTTTGCTGTTTCAGAATATGTTTTCCGTGGCCATGCATCACGCAGGCGCAAAATACATGCTCACGACGACAGGCGGCAATCAGCGCGCCTAACTCTTGTTTGGCCTGCTGCTGGGTCAGCCCATGCAGATCGAGAAACAGCTCCGGAGAGTAATCGCCACGGCGCATTTTCTTCAGTTCGAAATGGCTGACGTCGGCACGCAGGTATCTTACCGGGCCGTCCGTATTCAGCAGCGGCTGAAACTCATCCGAGAAATAGTGGCTGGCATCAGCCTGCTCCTGTAGCAGTCTTTTAACCGGAACCTCGGCAATTTTTTTACGTGGAGGTCGGTGAACAATGGTGTCCTGTTTAATTTTACGCGTGCCGGTCATCAGCTGGCGAAACAGCGTCTGATCCTCCTCGCTGAGCGATGTTTTCTTTTTCATTCGAGAGTCTCAACTTTTATTTTCCATTAGTTTAACCCGACTCGGCGGGCATCCGATCGCTTAAAACGCAATTTTCGCGCTCAGGCCCTGTGTGAATGCTGATTTATCGCCGTCTTCGTGGCAAACTAGCCGCCGAAATTAATACGAGCATGCCCTGGAGGAATACGTGGATAAAATTTTCGTCGATGAAGCAGTAAGTGAACTGCATACCATTCAGGACATGTTGCGTTGGGCGGTCAGCCGTTTTAGCGCGGCGAACATCTGGTATGGCCATGGCACGGATAACCCATGGGACGAGGCCGTACAACTGGTGCTGCCGTCACTTTATTTGCCGTTGGATATTCCGGAAGACATGCGTACAGCGCGTCTGACCTCCAGCGAGCGTCATCGTATTGTTGAACGCGTGATTCGCCGCGTAAACGAGCGCATTCCGGTTGCTTATCTGACCAACAAAGCCTGGTTCTGCGGGCATGAGTTTTATGTTGATGAACGCGTGCTGGTTCCGCGTTCACCGATTGGCGAGCTTATCAATAACCGCTTTGCGGGCCTTATTAATGAGCAGCCGCAGCATATCCTCGATATGTGTACCGGCAGCGGTTGTATTGCCATTGCCTGCGCGTATGCCTTCCCGGAAGCCGAAGTTGATGCGGTGGATATCTCCACTGACGCGCTGGCGGTGACCGAACACAATATTGAAGAACACGGCCTGATCCATCACGTCACGCCGATCCGTTCCGATCTGTTCCGCGATCTGCTGAAAGTCCAGTATGACCTGATTGTGACCAACCCGCCGTATGTCGATGCGGAAGATATGTCCGATCTGCCAAACGAATATCGTCACGAACCTGAGCTGGGTCTGGCGTCCGGCAGTGATGGGCTGAAACTTACCCGTCGCATTCTGGGGAACGCCCCAGACTACCTGTCAGATAACGGTATTCTGATTTGTGAAGTCGGAAACAGCATGGTACATCTGATAGAGCAATATCCGGATGTACCGTTCACCTGGCTGGAGTTCGACAACGGCGGTGACGGCGTATTCATGCTGACCAAAGAGCAGTTAGTTGCTGCTCGTGAGCACTTCAGCATTTATAAAGACTAATTACACGCGCACATACACAACACTCATAACGGAGCCGTGATGGCAGGAAACACAATTGGGCAACTCTTTCGCGTAACCACTTTCGGCGAATCACACGGGCTGGCGCTCGGTTGTATTGTCGATGGTGTTCCGCCGGGCATTTCTCTGACAGAAGCTGACCTGCAGCACGATCTCGACAGACGGCGTCCAGGCACATCGCGCTACACTACGCAGCGTCGTGAGCCGGATCAGGTGAAAATCCTCTCCGGGGTGTTCGAGGGCGTTACCACTGGCACCAGCATTGGCCTGCTGATCGAAAATACCGATCAGCGTTCACAGGATTACGGCGCGATTAAGGACGTTTTTCGTCCAGGACACGCCGACTATACCTATGAGCAGAAATATGGCCTGCGCGACTACCGTGGTGGCGGGCGTTCGTCCGCACGTGAAACAGCGATGCGCGTGGCGGCCGGAGCGATTGCCAAAAAATATCTGGCGGAAAAGTTCGGCGTTGAGATTCGCGGTTGCCTGACGCAGATGGGTGATATTCCTTTGGAGATCAAAGACTGGTCCCAGGTGGAACTTAACCCGTTCTTTTGTCCGGACCCGGATAAACTCGAAGCGCTGGACGAACTGATGCGCGGGCTGAAGAAAGAGGGCGATTCCATCGGGGCGAAGGTGACCGTTGTTGCAAGCGGTGTGCCTGCGGGTCTTGGCGAACCTGTATTCGACCGCCTGGATGCCGACATCGCCCATGCGCTGATGAGCATTAACGCCGTTAAGGGCGTTGAGATTGGCGACGGATTTGACGTTGTTGCGCTGCGTGGCAGCCAGAACCGAGATGAAATCACCAAAGAAGGTTTCCAGAGTAACCATGCGGGCGGCATTCTGGGTGGGATCAGCAGCGGGCAACAAATCATTGCTCATATGGCGCTGAAACCGACGTCCAGTATTACCGTTCCAGGGCGCACCATTAACCGCTTTGGTGAAGAAGTCGAAATGATCACTAAAGGTCGTCACGATCCGTGCGTTGGGATCCGCGCCGTACCGATCGCCGAGGCGATGCTGGCGATCGTATTGATGGATCACCTGCTGCGTCAGCGGGCGCAAAATGCGGACGTGAAAACCGATATTCCACGCTGGTAAGAGATGAACAAAACGGCACTTGCGGCGCTGGCTCTGTTTGCCAGTACCGCCTGTCTGGCGGCGACGCCCTGGCAGAAAATTACCCATCCGGTTGCGGGCAGCGCGCAGTCTATCGGCGCGTTTTCCAATGGCTGTATTGTTGGCGCAGATACGCTGCCTGTACAGTCAGAACATTATCAGGTGATGCGCACCGATCAGCGTCGTTACTTTGGCCATCCGGATCTGGTGAGGTTTATCCAGCGTCTGAGTAATCAGGCTAATAGTCAGGGGCTAGGCACGGTGTTAATCGGCGATATGGGTATGCCGGCCGGTGGGCGATTCAATGGCGGTCACGCCAGCCACCAGACGGGACTGGATGTGGATATTTTCCTGCAACTGCCGAAAACGCGCTGGACCCAGTCGCAACTGCTGCGGCCGCAGGCGTTAGATCTGGTCTCACAGGACGGCAAACGTGTTGTGCCATCACTGTGGAAACCGGAGATTTTTAGCCTGGTAAGGCTGGCTGCAAAAGATAATGAAGTAACGCGTATTTTCGTGAATCCGGCGATTAAGCAACAACTTTGTCTGGATGCAGGGACCGACAGGGACTGGTTGCGTAAAGTGCGGCCATGGTTCCAGCATCGTGCGCATATGCACGTGCGGTTACGTTGCCCTGCCGACAGCCTTGAGTGCGAAGATCAACCGTTACCCCCACCGGGTGACGGCTGTGGCGCAGAGCTGCAAAGCTGGTTCGAACCTCCAAAACCTGGAACCACCAAGCCTGAGAGGAAGACACCGCCGCCGTTGCCGCCTTCCTGCCAGGCGCTACTGGACGAGCATGTACTCTAATGGATCATTTTGCCTCTCTGTTTATGGTGTCGCCACTGCTGCTAGGTGTGCTTTTTTTTGTGGCGATACTGGCAGGTTTTATTGATTCTCTGGCCGGAGGCGGTGGTCTACTCACCATCCCGGCATTGATGGCGGCCGGGATGCCACCTGCGCAAGCGCTGGCGACCAATAAGTTGCAAGCCTGCGGGGGATCTATCTCTTCCTCCCTCTATTTTATTCGTCGTGGCGTGGTTAATCTGGCGGATCAGAAGCTCAATATCTTCATGACGTTTGTCGGATCAATGAGCGGGGCGCTATTGGTTCAGCACGTGCAGTCAGATGTTCTGCGCCAGATCCTGCCGGTTCTGGTTATCTGTATTGGCCTTTACTTTCTGTTGATGCCGAAAGTGGGGGAAGAGGACCGACAGCGTCGATTGCACGGTTTACCTTTCGCGCTGGTGGCGGGAGGCTGCGTCGGTTTTTACGATGGCTTTTTTGGTCCGGCGGCAGGGTCGTTCTACGCGCTGGCCTTTGTCATGCTGTGCGGATACAACCTGGCGAAATCGACGGCCCACGCCAAAGTATTAAATGCCACATCGAATATCGGTGGGTTGTTGTTGTTTGCCCTCGGCGGCAAAGTGATTTGGGCGACAGGTTTTGTGATGCTCATTGGCCAGTTTATTGGCGCACGGATGGGCTCTCGACTGGTGCTCAGCAAAGGACAAAAACTCATTCGGCCAATGATCGTTATTGTCTCCGCCGTGATGAGCGCCAAGCTACTTTATGATAATCATGGACAGGAGATTCTCCACTGGCTGGGGATGAATTAATGAATAATACGCACCACTACGAACAGTTAATTGAGATTTTTAACGGCTGCTTTGCCGATGAATTTAATACCCGTCTGATTAAAGGCGACGACGAACCGATCTATCTTCCTGCGGATGCGGAATTACCGTATCACCGTATCGTTTTTGCGCATGGTTATTACGCCAGTGCGTTACACGAAATTTCACACTGGTGCATCGCCGGTAAAGCTCGTCGTGAGCTGGTCGATTTTGGTTACTGGTACTGCCCGGACGGACGCGACGCGAAGACACAATGCCAGTTTGAAGATGTGGAAGTGAAGCCGCAGGCGTTTGACTGGCTGTTTTGCATGGCGGCGGGGTACCCGTTTAACGTCAGTTGCGACAACCTCGAAGGGGACTTTGAACCAGACCGCGTGGTATTCCAGCGCCGTGTTCATGCTCAGGTAATGGAGTACCTGGAAAAGGGGATCCCTGAACGTCCGGCGCGTTTTATTAACGCGTTACAGAATTATTATCACACGCCTGAACTTACGGCGGAACAATTCCCGTGGCCCGAAGCGCTCAACTGAAGCCGCTGCCACGTTTACAATGAGGAAAGAAGATGATCGCGGAGTTTGAATCACGCATTCTGGCATTAATCGACGATATGGTAGAGCACGCCAGCGATGATGAGTTGTTTGCCAGTGGCTATTTGCGTGGGCACCTGACGCTGGCTGTGGCTGAGTTGGATGCTGGCGAGGACCATTCCGCTGAGGCATTGTACGCCAATGTGACCAGCAGCCTGGAAAAAGCCATCAGCGCAGGCGAACTCTCGCCGCGTGACCAGGCGTTAGTGAAAGAGATGTGGGACACTTTATTTCAAAAGGCAACGCAATAATAATTGCAGTGGATTGTGCCGGATGGCGACGCGAAGGCGTCTTATCCGGCCTACGTGGACGGGGGGGGGTGGCCTGATAAGCGTAGCGCCATCAGGCAATGATGAGATGGTATCTTATTTCACCGCTTTACCCTTCAATAACTTCCTTACCCACAGACGATTCGGATTCAGCGCAGCCAGCGTGCTGGCATCCATAGGGATAGGTTCATCGCTCATTTGCGATGCCAGAATTTCTGCACACAGCGGGGCAGTACACAGCCCGCGCGAGCCCAGCGCACCCAACATAAATAAATCGGAATAAACCGGGGCGTTTACGGCGTGCTCTCTGTCTTCGGCAAGAGTGGCATACTGGCTGAGCGTGGCGTCATAATCCGCGACGTTGCCGACCATCGGCATGTGATCGCGCGTGGCGCAGCGCACTCCACAACGGGCGGCATTGCCACTAACGTCTACTTCTTTTGCCCACGCGGCATTCGGGAAACAATCTATTAAGCGCTGACGGTTTTGCTGCTGATCGTCAGCACGATACACCGTTTCTTCACTTCCGCGATGATAACTGGCGCCAATGCAGTGCTGCTGATTTTGCGGGTTGTGCGGCGTGAGGTAGCCGTCATAGCACAGCACCTGACGCAGCGCTGAAAGCGAAGGCGTAGTAGGAATGTGACTCACCTGACCGCCTACGGAGTACACCGGTAGCAACTGCGTCTGTTCAACGCTGTTAATGCGATGCCCGTTAGCCAGAACTACCGCAGCGTGAGTGGCGGTTGATCCACTGGCAAACGCCAATTTCCAGTTTTCTGTCTGTCGAGACAGTGAGGCCAGCGTATGTTGATACCGGGTGCGTAATCCCAGCGTTGCGGCATAGTCGAATACGGCGGCGGTTAACTGTGCCGGACACAGCCATCCTCCGGCGGGGGACTGAATCCCGCCGCATCCGGTTTTT
>OKFA01000375.1_pt1 | contig 14901 bp, 10 predicted proteins | sample 1614731 | NCBI WGS metagenome assembly OKFA01 (sample SAMN04436965, study PRJEB24849) | human gut metagenome | biome: human gut; feature: NICU; material: stool | host: Homo sapiens | place: USA: Saint Louis, MO | collected 2010-03-22
TGACAGACGCCTTCTGCCGCAACTTCGAGAAGAAAACCAGACGTGACCAGACAAGACATATCAATAACCCTAAATTGAAAGACCATGGAGAAGAATGAGCCTACCCAGAGTAAGTATGACGCCGCCCTGGCAAAGTACAACACCCAACTGGATGATGCGGAAATAGCTGCACAAGCTGCCAGAATCATTGCAGAGAAAGTGCCGGCAAACAACACGCCGGAGGTAAAGAAATTCCTTTTCAACTGCATCGACCTTACCACCCTGAAGAGTGAAGACAGCGATGAAAGCGTCATGAAATTCACCCAGAAAGTGAATAAATTCGACGAAGAGTTCCCCGACCTGAAGAATGTGGCAGCCATCTGTGTATACCCCAATTTTGCAGAAGTCGTAAAAGACACGCTGGAAGTGGAGGATGTAAAAATAGCTTGTGTATCAGCAGGTTTCCCCTCCTCCCAGACTTTCATTGAAGTGAAAGTGGCAGAAACTGCCATGGCACTGATGGAAGGCGCCGATGAAATAGACATCGTTATTTCGGTGGGCAAGTTCCTGGCGGGAGACTATGAAGGCATGTGCGAGGAGATACAAGAACTCAAAGCAACCTGCAAAGAGCACCACATGAAGGTAATCCTCGAAACCGGAGCTTTGAAGACGGCTTCGAACATCAAAAAAGCATCCATCCTTTCCATGTATTCGGGTGCCGATTTCATCAAGACTTCCACCGGCAAGCAGCAGCCTGCCGCCACGCCGGAGGCCGCCCTGGTTATGTGCCAGGCCATCAAGGAATATCACGAGCTGACGGGTATCAAGGTAGGCTTTAAGCCCGCAGGAGGAATCAACTGCGTGAACGATGCACTGATTTATTACACCATCGTCAAGGAAGTGCTCGGCGAAGAATGGCTGAACAACGAGCTGTTCCGTCTGGGAACCAGTCGTCTTGCCAACCTGCTGCTTTCGGAAATCAAGGGTGAAGAGATGAAATTCTTCTAAGAGAAAGCTGTATTTACCTATAAATAAAGCCTGATGGAGTGGGTTCCATCAGGCTTTCTCATATTATCAACCGGAAACAGTTCCGTCATTTTTCCCGCTCTACCACATAATCCAGATACCCGGCTAGCGCTACTTTTACCTCCGTATCGGGCAAAGAAGCCAGCAAAGAAAGAGCCTTTTCCTTATAGTCATACATCACTTGCGAAGCATACTCTATACCACCATTCTGCTTGGTAAATTCGATTAAATGGACTATTTCGCCAGGCGTTGCCTCCCCATTCTTTATCTTTACGGCAATTTCTTCCGCTGTTTTATCCTTCACGGTATTGAGCACATGAAGCGCAGGTAGAGTCAACTTCCCCTCCACCATATCATTTCCGGTAGGTTTGCCTATTTCCTTGCTCTCGGAGTAATCGAAAATATCATCCTTTATCTGAAAACAAAGCCCGATATATTCACCGAACAGACGCGCAGATTCCGCCTTTTCATCGCTGGCTCCCACCGAGAGAGCGCCCGCCTTCGTACAAGCTGCAAAGAGCACGGCCGTCTTCTTGCGGATAACGTCGAAATAGACTTCCTCGGAGAAATGGAGATTGCTGACGTTGGAAAGCTGCAGAAGTTCACCATCTGCCAAATCCTGCCCCAGGCAGGAGACGATGTCGATAATGTCATGGTTACGGGTCATGCCCACTTGCACCAACGCTGTTGCAAGCAGATAATCGCCTGCCAGTACGGCTACTTTATTATTGAAAATGGCATTAACGGAGAGTTGTCCACGGCGTTCAGTACTTTCGTCCACTACATCATCGTGCACAAGGCTGGCATTATGAAGAAGTTCCAACGCAACCGCAGCATGCAGGGTTGCAGGACATACCTTGCCAAAAAGCTTCGCAGCCAGAAGCACCAGAATGGGGCGCATCATCTTCCCGTTCTTCTGCCGGATATGCGCAATTACGCTGTTCAGCAAAAGGTTGGAACTGGAGAGAGTACTTTCAAAAAGCTTCTTGAAGTCCTCCAATTCCTCAGAAATCGGAGATTTTATCAATGATGAGTTGTCCATGCATCGCTATTTGCCTACAAAAATAGTAATAAAACGGTTAATACGGTATTTTTTTGTACTTTTACCATGAAAAAAAGGATTAAATGTATGAATTCAATCGATAAACTGTTTTTGCTCGATGCCTATGCACTGATATATCGAGCCTATTACGCGTTCATCAAGAACCCGAGAATCAATTCAAAAGGATTCAACACTTCGGCCATTCTGGGCTTTGTAAACACCCTGGAAGAAGTGCTCAAAAAAGAGAATCCCACACACATAGGAGTAGCCTTCGACCCGTCGGGCCCCACCTTCCGCCACGAGGCCTACGAGCAATACAAGGCACAGCGCGAGGAGACACCCGAGGCCATCCGCCTTTCCGTACCTATTATAAAGGACATCATCCGCGCCTACCGCATTCCCATCCTCGAAGTATCCGGCTACGAAGCCGACGACGTGATAGGCACGCTCGCCACCGAAGCCGGACGGCAGGGCATCACCACCTATATGATGACTCCCGACAAGGACTACGGGCAACTGGTATCGGACCGCGTCTTCATGTACCGCCCCAAGCACACCGGCGGATTCGAAGTGATGGGTACCGAAGAAGTAAAAACCAAGTTCAACATACAGACCACCGAGCAGGTCATCGACATGCTGGGACTGATGGGTGATGCTTCCGACAACATCCCCGGCTGTCCGGGTGTGGGCGAGAAAACCGCACAGAAACTGATTGCCGAATTCGGCAGCATCGAAAATCTGCTGGAGCATACCGACCAGCTGAAAGGCGCACTGAAAACGAAAGTGGAGACCAACCGCGAGATGATTACCTTCTCCAAATTCCTTGCCACCATCAAAACAGATGTTCCCATTCAGCTCGACATGGATTCGCTCGTCCGCGAAGAACCGAACGAAGAAGAACTCCGCAAGATTTTCGAGGAGTTGGAATTCCGCACACTCATCGACCGGGTACTCAAAAAGGGAAGCGGCAATTCGTCCTCCCCTACTCCAACCTCTCCGGTACCCGACCTCTTTGCCGGGACTCTGTTTGCCCAGCCGCAAACCTCCACTCCCGAAAACAGCGCCCCGATTCAAGGCGATTTGTTTGCAAATTTTGCGGGCGAGGGGACGGGCGTTTCTGAAAATTCAAACCTGACGCGGTTAGAAATGCTCGATATAGACTACCAACTCATTGATACAGAAGATAAAAGAGCAGAAATTATTCAAAAGTTACTTACAAGCGAAATTCTCTCAATAGATACCGAGACTACCGGAACCGAGCCAATGGACGCCGAACTTGTAGGAATGAGCTTCAGTGATGCCGAAAACCGTGCATACTACGTACCCGTTCCCGCCGAACGAGAGGAAGTCTTAAAAATTGTAAACGAGTTCCGTCCCCTCTTCGAAAACGAGAAATCCATGAAGGTGGGACAAAATATCAAGTACGATATGATTATCCTCCAAAATTACGGCGTCCAGGTGAAAGGCAAACTTTTCGACACCATGCTTGCCCACTACGTGCTTCAACCCGAACTGCGACACAACATGGACTATCTGGCGGAAATCTACCTGCACTACCAGACCATCCACATCGATGAGCTAATTGGAGCGCGAGGCAAAAACCAAAAGAACATGCGCGACCTTCCACCCGAAGATGTCTACCGTTATGCCTGCGAGGATGCGGACGTCACCCTCAAACTGAAAAACGTGCTGGAAAAGGAACTGAAGGAGCAAGGTGCCGAACATCTGTTCTACGAAATAGAGATGCCGCTCGTCCCCGTACTTGTTAATATAGAGAGCAACGGAGTGCTGCTCGACACGGAAGCCTTGAAGCAATCGTCCCAACACTTCACCGTCCGTCTGCAGGAGATTGAGAAGGAAATCTACGAGATGGCTGGCGAGACATTCAATATCAGCTCCGCCAAGCAGGTAGGCGAAGTGCTGTTCGACAAGCTGAAAATCGTGGAGAAAGCGAAAAAGACCAAGACCGGACAATACGTCACCTCCGAAGAGGTGCTGCAAAGCTACCGCAGCAAGCACGACATCATCGGGAAGATACTGGAATACCGCGGACTGAAGAAACTGCTGAGCACCTATATAGATGCCCTGCCCCAGCTCATCAACCCACGTACGGGCCGCATACACACCTCCTTCAACCAGGCGGTGACCGCTACCGGACGCCTCAGCTCCAGCAATCCCAACCTGCAGAACATCCCCATCCGCGACGAAGACGGAAAGGAAATCCGCAAGGCGTTCATCCCCGACACCGGCTGCGAGTTCTTCTCTGCCGACTACTCGCAGATAGAGCTGCGCATCATGGCACACCTCAGCGAAGATAAGAACATGATAGACGCCTTCCTCAGCGGACACGACATCCACGCCGCCACCGCTGCCAAGATATATAAGATAGATATAAACGACGTAACCGCCGACATGCGCCGCAAGGCAAAAACGGCAAACTTCGGCATCATCTACGGCATCTCCGTCTTCGGGCTTGCCGAACGCATGGGCGTTTCTCGCCAGGAAGCCAAAGAGCTGATAGACGGCTACTTTGAAACCTACCCACAAGTGAAGGAGTATATGGATAAAAGCATCCAGGTGGCACGCGAGAACGGCTATGTGGAAACCATCTTCCACCGCAAGCGCTTCCTGCCGGACATCAACTCAAGAAACGGGGTGGTACGGGGCTATGCCGAACGGAATGCCATCAACGCTCCCATCCAGGGAAGTGCCGCCGACATCATAAAAGTAGCCATGGCACACATCTATCAGCGCTTCCAAGCTTACAATCTGAAAGCAAAGATGATTTTACAAGTCCATGACGAACTAAATTTCAGCGTTCCAGAGGCAGAAAAAGAGCTTGTACAGAAAATCGTAATCGAAGAGATGGAGCAGGCATATCGCATGTACGTACCCCTGAAAGCCGATTGTGGGTGGGGAAACAACTGGTTGCAGGCACACTAAACAGCCCAATAACTTTATTTAACTTACAATCAGAAAGCAACAGAAGCAATCCTTTCCAAATACAGTTTGCTCATCAGAATATCCGGCGACCTCACTGCCGGATATTTTTTATTCACCAATCTTGCCAAAAGGAAAGCATACCGAAACCCTCACTACTGACATATTGATAAAATTTAATCCAATATTTATATTTATGTCAATTTAATACATACCTTTGCAGCGAAATCAATGATATATTGATAGAAAATAGAAAGTTAAACTAAAAAAGACATAAAACCATGAAAGCAAAAGTATCTTTAAAAACAGTGATTGTTTCAGCACTTCTCTTAGTTTGCGGATTAAATGCCTCAGCCGACAATAAGAGCAACCTCATTTACAATTCGGAAGAAGTAAATGGCATGAAGGTGGCAGAGACCGTATACAAGATGGACGGAAACACGCTTGCCAACTATATGAAGTACAATTATAAGTACGACGACCAGAACCGCATGACGGAAAGCGAAGCCCTGAAATGGAACAGCACCAAGAATACATGGGGCAAGGACATGTGCATCCGCTATGCATACCAAGGCAAGACGATGACTACCACATACTACAAATGGAACAACAAGAAAGGCGAATACATACTGGTTCCCGAGATGACAGTAATCATGGACAACCCTAACATGTAATTGACAAACTCTCTCTTAAAGTAAGAAATCTTATTCCTAACAACAATAACCGAAACCTTTCATAAAAGAGCCGGAATGATTCGCACATTCCGGCTCTTTTATTATATCTTCGCCTCCTAAAAAGGAATGCCACATGATACCCGAGACCCTCATTACCTACATCGAGACAGCAATCATTCCCCGGTACAAGGAGTTTGACAAGGCACACAACCTCTCACACGTCCGTACCGTCATCGAAGAAAGCCTTGCCCTCGCCCGGCAATATCCCGAAGCGGACGAACGCCTGGCATACGTCATTGCCGCCTACCATGACACGGGACTGTGCCGCGACCGCGCCACCCACCACCTTGTCTCCGGCGAGATACTGATGGCGGACTCCACCCTGCGGCAATGGTTCTCCGACACGGAAATCCTCCTCATGAAAGAAGCCGTAGAGGACCACCGGGCCTCTACAGACCACGAACCTCGTAGCATCTACGGCAAGATTGTTGCCGAAGCGGACCGTATCATCGACCCGGACATCACCCTGCGCCGCACCGTGCAGTACGGATTGAAACAGAATCCTGCCGCCGACAAGGAGTGGCACTACCAGCGGTTCCATCAGCATCTCATGGCAAAATATGCACCTGGCGGTTATCTGAAGCTCTGGTTTCCCGAGGGGAAGAATGCGGAACAGCTGAAGAAGCTCCAAGCCATTATCGCAGACGAAGGACAGCTGCGGCAAGTTTTCAACCGAATATTCGAGGAGGAAAAGTAATAGCGGTATCAATGAAGCATATGCCCCATTTCATTTCCGACTATGGAAACGGTTTGTTTCCTATAATGGAACAGAGTGTTCTCTATAAGGAAACAAAGTGTTTCCTATAACGGAACAAATCGTTTTATCCCGTCGAAACAAGTCGTTTCATACAAGAGAAACAATCTGTTCCGACGGGGTGTAACAAAGTGTTCAGTGCTGTGAACTAATACAATAGCTCTATTTAGAAGGTCTCACAAGATAAGTATCCGCCTCCATAAGTATAAAGACTTATGGGCGTGCCAACATGAGGAAATCATAAAACTCACAGATGGACTGGCCTTCGGTCTCTGATTCGAAGACAAAGAAGAGCGGCTGCTTTCCCTTATGCAGCTTTGCCGGAATAGAGAGCGAAGCATAGAACTCCCTGCAAGTGCTGCCAGCCTTCACATTCACAAGTCCTATCTCTACACCGCCTTTTGTTGTCCAAGGGCTACCCAGCATGATGCGGATGCGCCCGTCGGTATCTTCAGCCTTCAACCTTAACTGCATCTGCAAAGACTTATCTCGCGGAACGGCATTCATATTCAAGTATTTATATCCTACAATCGACCCACTTGTGTTATTCACCACCGGAGCGAACGGGATTTTGTGGTTGTTATCGCCGGCATAGGGATTATTATCCCGGTACACAGGCCGGATATAAGACCCCGTATACACATAATGGGGATAGACCTCTTTGATTCCTCCGGGATTGGTGTGCCAACAAGCCAGCCCGGCCGAGATGCGCTGCATAGGATTGAGCCCTTCAAGAAGGAAGCCTTCAGAATTGAACTCTCCGCGTGAAATCACGACTTTCCCGCCTTTTCCTTTTTCCACCTTTACATCAATGGCCGACACCATAGCTTGGCGTGCATAGCAATCGGTACCTATCTGGCGATGATAGAACACGTACCATTGCTCACCTATCTTGCAGATACTGCCATGCGTATTTCCACCGGGCATGGCCGAAGCTATCACATTGCCTTTTTCATCATATTCGCGCGCCCGCGCATCGATGATTGTCCCACCATAAGTCCACGGGCCCAAGGGATACTCGCTGTAGGCATAGGCCAACGTATAGTTGCTGGCGTTGGGCAGGCCATCTTCACCCTCAGCGGTAGTACGGCTATAGATAAACACATATTTATCCTCAATCTTGCGGATAGAAGATGCCTCAAAGAAGCGGAATATACCTTCCTGCCGATAGCCTGAAATCATATTCTCCACCACTTCGGTACCGGGCTTTACCGTGCACATGGTAGCAGGGTCCAACTCCGCGCCATGCGAAATGCCAAATCCCCAATAACCATACACGCGTCCATCATCATCAACAAACACTGCGGGGTCGAATCCCAAACAGCCGAAAGTCTCACGAGGACGTTCCTTGTTCCAATTGCATACCGTAAACGGACCATCGGGACGGTCGCTTTTGGCAATCATGGAATTGCGTCCACTACCTTGATTATTCGGAAAGAGGTAGTAAGTTTTCTTACCATCGGCATCGGTAGTTACTGTCACGTCAGGGGCAAAAAGCACGTCGTCGGTTCCATCAGCATTCAGTTTATACAGCTCGGGCGACTCATTGACTTTAAATATCACGCCGTCATATCTCCAACGGGTCAGGTCCTCTATGGGTGCCGACCACACCACTTGGTCACGTCCGCAATACATCCACTTGAGATTGTCGTGCGAACCATAAATATAGACACGGTACTTGCCGGGACAGTCAGGATCCTCAAACACATAGGGCTCACCATCAGGAATAAATTCCCAAAGCGGCAGATAAGGATTCTGTGCAGATAATGTAAAAGACAAGCTGATGAGACATGATAAAATCATCAGAATTTTTCTTACTTTGTTTTTCATAATCGCATTGATTTATAGAATGATACTTAAATTATAATTGCGACAAAACTATCAATTTATCGTTTCATCGTCATGCTTTTAATGCAAATTAACACGTTCAATACGAATTTCTAAATACCGTTCCGGCGGCTCTCCCATCTCCTCCTTTCTTCGTTGGTGTATGCAAAAATCAGCTATTTTTCAGTAAGTTTGTCCGGTTTGCACTATCTTTGCTAAAAAAAGCGAAGATAGGCTGCACCTCAGCATAAAAAATGAACGAGTTCATTTTATTCTGCATTCGGTTTGCACTATCTTTGCATCCAATTAACTGAACAATAACTAAAAAAACAAGATAACACTATGGCATTAAAAGCTGGTATCGTGGGCCTTCCCAACGTAGGAAAATCCACTCTTTTCAACTGCTTGAGCAGCGCAAAGGCACAAGCGGCAAACTTCCCGTTCTGTACAATCGACGCCCAAATGGGACAAGTGTCCGTACCCGACGAACGACTGACGAAGCTCGCCGAGCTGGTTCACCCGGGGCGTATCGTACCTGCCGTGTGCGACATCGTAGACATTGCCGGACTGGTGAAGGGCGCCAGCAAAGGTGAAGGACTCGGCAACCAGTTCTTGGGCAACATCCGCGAGTGCGACGCCATCATTCACGTGCTGCGCTGCTTCGACAACGGCAACATCGTCCACGTGGACGGTTCGGTGAACCCCGTGCGCGACAAGGAAATCATCGACACAGAGCTGCAACTGAAGGACCTCGACACGGTGGAAAACCGCATCAAGCGTGTAGAGAAGATTGCCAAAGTGGGTGGCGACAAGGCGGCAAAGATAGAGTACGAACTCCTGCTCCGCTACAAGGATGCCCTGGAACAAGGACAAAGCGCCCGCACCGTCATCCCACAGAACGACGACGAGGAACAATGTGCCAAGCAGATGTTCCTGCTCACCACCAAACCCGTGCTCTACGTCTGCAACGTGGATGACGTCAGTGCCGCCAGCGGCAACCAGTACGTAGAGCAGGTGCGTGAAGCCATCAAGGGTGAGGATGCGGAACTCATCATCATCTCCGCCCAGACCGAGGCCGACATCGCCGAACTGGAGACATACGAAGAAAAGCAGATGTTCCTCGAAGACCTGGGACTGAAAGAAAGCGGCTGCAACCGTTTGATTAAAGCTATCTACAGCCTGCTGAACCTCGAAACCTTCATCACTGCCGGAGAGATGGAAGTAAAAGCATGGACCTATCGCAAGGGCTGGAAGGCTCCACAATGCGCCGGCGTTATCCATACGGATTTTGAAAAGGGATTCATCCGGGCAGAGGTCATCAAGTATGAGGATTATATCAAGTACGGCAGCGAAGCCGCCGTGCGCGAAGCCGGAAAGCTGGGTGTGGAAGGCAAGGAATACGTGGTGCAGGATGGGGACATTATGCACTTCAGGTTCAATGTGTAATGACATTCATTCCAGATGGCAATGTACTTTCTTTGTACATTGCCATTTTCTAATAAACTCCATACAATAACAATACTGTGAAACAGATTATCTTCCTTTTATTCCTATTGTTCTGTACTGCCGTTTATGCACAACAGCAAGACTCAGTAACCATTCACGGACGGGTGACTGATTACAACGGACAGCCGATAGACAGTGCCAGCGTCTGGTGGCAAAACCCGCAGTTCAATGACATCATAGAAGCCATAACCGACAAAGACGGGCATTACACGGCCCGTATACCCAAAGGGAAATATCAAAGTGCAGCCTCTATTTATCTGCCCTCCTATGCGCACATTGCCATGAAAAGCGGGCTGCCCGAGACTGAACACCGCCTGGAATTCTGGGCCTGGGATTTCATCGCCGACCGCGACACTACACTCGACATACGTTATCATCGTATGGAAGCTTATGGTCTGCGTGCTTTCCGCATCCCCGGAGCCATGCCTACTTATCAGATATACGTCCGTCCCATGAGCTTGACACGTACCTACCAATGGATGAAAGAAACAAAGCCCGAGTCATTGGTACACGGTGAAAACCTGGGTGACATTGAGCAACAAGAACAAAACAAAGAAGCCAGAGAATGCCAGATGGCTCCCCGCCCCGGGCAACTGAAAGTCACCGTCTGGATAGACGGCGAGAAGGTCCCCGTGCTGATGAAGCAGGAAATAAAAGAGTATTTCGACAGCAACGAATATGGCAACGCCTATCTATTGACAGTAGATATGCCCAAGCATCCCAGAAAAGACCTTCCCTACCGTATCTTCAAAGTAGAACTGGAAGACATGGAGAACGGTGACCGCGGCGAAGGGCTTTACTATATGGAAAAGAAAAACTACGTTCAATAACATTAACCATACACTACAAATGACAAACAATAATCTGAAATACCTCATAGCAGGTACCGGCGGCGTAGGCGGAAGCATTGCCGCCTTTCTTTCATTATCCGGCAAAGACGTCACTTGCATTGCACGCGGCGAACACCTTGCCGCCATACGCAAAAACGGATTGCAACTGCACTCCGATTTGAAAGGTGAACATTCTCTGAAAGTTGCGTCATTTACCGCAGAAGAATTCCAAGGCAAAGCGGATGTTATCTTTGTCTGCGTTAAAGGTTATTCCGTAGACTCCATCACTGAACTCATCAAACGTGCCTCACACGACCGTACAGTGGTAATCCCCATCCTGAATGTTTACGGAACCGGTCCCCGCATCCAGCGGTTGGTCCCCGGCGTCACGGTGCTCGACGGCTGCATCTACATCGTAGGCTTCGTATCCGGACGGGGAGAAATCACGCAGATGGGAAAGATTTTCCGGCTCGTCTACGGAGCACACCGCGGCACGATTGTTTCCCGTGAAACATTGGAAGCCGTGCAACACGATTTGCAGGAAAGCGGCATCAAAGCCGAAATCTCCGACGACATCAACCGGGACACATTCGTCAAGTGGTCGTTCATCTCGGCAATGGCCGTCACCGGAGCCTATTACGACGTACCTATGGGCGAAGTCCAGAAACCGGGCAAAGTGCGCAACACCTTTATCGGGCTGTCACAAGAGAGCGCAGCTTTGGGCAGGAAATTGGGTATAGAATTCAAGGAAGACATTGTGGAGTATAACCTCAAAGTAATAGACAAACTCGCCCCCGAAAGTACCGCCTCCATGCAGAAAGATATGGCCAAAGGGCATCAGAGCGAAGTACAAGGCTTGTTGTTTGACATGATTACGGCTGCAGAGGAACAAGGGATTGAGGTGCCGACGTATAGGATGGTGGCAGAGAAATTCAAATAAACTGCCACGATGAACTGCCAAACGAGATAATTTCATACCTTTGTCCCGAACAACCCCGTAATTCAGTAATTTAATTCTTCATAAATATGCTATCACTACTCACCATCAACTGGAACCCCGACCCCGAACTATTCAACTTCTTCGGCATATCCATCCGCTACTACGGTTTATTATGGATTATCGGCCTCGCCTTTGCCTACCTTATCGTGCAACACCAGTACCACGACCGCAAAATAGACGAAAAGAAATTCGAACCTCTTTTCTTCTATTGCTTCTTCGGCATACTGATAGGCGCACGACTGGGCCACTGCATATTTTACGACTGGGCCTACTACCAGGACCACTTCGTTGAAATGATTCTCCCCATCAAGCAGACCGCCGCAGGATGGAAAATGACGGGTTACACCGGCCTTGCCAGCCACGGCGGCACGCTGGGCCTGATTATCGCCCTCTGGATGTACTGCCGCAAGACGAAGATGCACTACATGGACGTGCTCGACATGATAGCCGTTGCCACTCCCATCACCGCCTGCTGCATCCGCCTTGCCAACCTGATGAACTCCGAAATCATCGGCAAACCGACCGACGTGCCCTGGGCATTCATCTTCGAGCGGGAAGACATGTTGCCCCGCCATCCGGCACAGCTCTACGAAGCCATTGCCTACTTCATTTTCTTCTTGGGAATGGTCTGGCTATACAAACGCGGGCAGAAGAAACAAGAGAGCAAACTTGAAACAGATTTCAGCACCACCAAGCGGAAATCAACCACCGTGCAGGCCGAAGCCTCCCTGCCCTATCACCGCGGTTTCTTCTTCGGACTCTGCCTGACGGAGATTTTCACCTTCCGTTTCTTCATCGAGTTCCTGAAAGAAAACCAGGTGAACTTTGAGGACAGCATGACGCTGAACATGGGCCAGTGGCTCAGTATCCCGTTTGTGATTATCGGGGTATATTTTATGTGTTTCTACGGAAAGAAAGCTTCCAAATAAACATTTAGGCCCTACATAAGCAACATACCTACCCCTTTCATCTGTGTAGATTTCTCTACTTTTACGGCATCGAAACAACAACCGTAAATCATATATTTATCATGAAAGAGAAACAACTGATGAAAGGGGCAGCTTTTATGCTGCTAGCAGCAACTGCCATCCCGCCCGCACATGCCCAACTGAAAACAAATGCCGGCGTGCAATACCTGCTTTCCCAGTCGAAAGACATGAGCCAGGATTTTCTGGACCTCAGCAACACCTATTTCTTCGCCGACAGCCTGGTATCGTTCGACACCTCCACCGGTAAAGGGACTGTCCAGTGGAAACGCCAGCAACTGATGCCCCGCCAGGCATTCAATGCAAACACCTACCTGCACCAGCCCCTCCAGTCGCTGGACTTCCCGGAGACCGCCTACGACAACAACCCGCAACTGACGTTCACCGTCGAGCCGGTCAGCGAACGTACCCTCCGCATCCGTATGCTCACCTCGCCCATCGTGCCGAAAGAAGATGCCGATGACCCCATGCTCATAGGAAAGCCTGCCGACGGACGCTCCTTCTGGAAAGCCGAGAAGACGGATAAAGGTACCCTGTACACCTCCCGATACGGCAGCCTGCTCATCGAGAATTACCCCTGGCGCCTGGTGCTGAAAGATGCCGACGGACGCCTGCTGACACAGACTCGTTGCTGGAGCGACAACGACTCCACACAGGTCAAGGTACCTCCATTCAGCTTCATCAAGCGCGGCTCGGACAACTCACGCAGCATCAATCCCGTATTCAGCCTCGCGCCAAACGAGAAAATCTACGGTTGCGGCGAGTCCGCCACCGCACTGAACAAGGCCGGGCAGAAGGTCAACCTCTTTGTCACCGACCCGCAGGGCCCCGAAACCCCGGACATGTACAAGCCTATCCCCTTCTTTTTCAGTAACCGCGGCTATGGCATGTTTATGCACACTTCCGCCCCCGTGACCTGCGACTTCGGCTGCTCCTACATCGGAGCCACCAAACTCTTTATGGCAGACGAAGCGATGGACATCTTCATCTTCCTGGGTTCGCCGAAGGAGATGCTGAGCGAATACACCGCACTGGTAGGACGGCCCGAAATGCCCCCTTTGTGGAGCTTCGGCACCTGGATGAGCCGCATCACCTACTTCAGCGAAGCAGAGGGCCGCGATGTAGCCCGGAAACTGCGTGAGAACAAGATACCGAGCGACGTCATCCACTTCGATACCGGTTGGTTCGGCGTGGACTGGCAGTGCGACTACGCCTTTGCCGCCGACCGCTTCGACAATCCCCGGCAGATGCTCACCGACCTAAGGTCACAAGGCTTCCGCACCTGCCTCTGGCAACTCCCCTACTTCACTCCGAAAAACAAGTTCTTCCCCGAGCTGGTGGAACGCGGTCTGTACGTACGCAACGGTAAGGGGCAGCTCCCCTACGAGGACGTGGTGCTGGACTTCACCAACCCCGAAACCGTGAAGTGGTATCAGGAAAAACTCGGCAATCTGATTGAAATGGGTGTAAGCGCCATCAAAGTAGACTTCGGCGAAGGTGCCCCGCTGGATGCCATCTATGCCAACGGCCGTAGCGGACTGTACGAACACAACCTCTACCCGCTGCGCTACAACAAAACCGTGGCCGACATCATCAAGAAGCTGCACGGCGAAAACATCATCTGGGCACGCTCTGCATGGGCAGGCTCACAACGCTATCCGCTGCACTGGGGCGGTGATGCCGCCACCACCGAAACCGGTTTCGAGGGAACCGTCCGCAGCGGTCTCTCCATCGGATTGAGCGGGTTCTGCTTCTGGAGCAATGACATAGGCGGCTTCGTGACCCAAAGCCCCGAAAGCCTCTACCGCCGCTGGCTGCCCTTCGGCTTCCTCACCAGCCACAGCCGCGTGCACGGAGCACCTCCCACTGAGCCGTGGTACTACGGGAAAGAGTTCACAGACTATTTCCGCCGTTGCGCCGAGCTGAAGTACAAACTGATGCCCTATGTATACGCACAATCCAAAGAGTGCACCGAGAACGGCTGGCCGATGCTCCGCGCCCTGCTGCTGGAGTATCCCGACGACCCGGGTGCATGGCTGGTAGAGGACGAGTACATGTTCGGCTCCAATCTCCTCGTGGCCCCCATGCTCGAAGAGGGCAGCGGACGGGATGTCTACCTCCCCGGACGGCAGAAATGGATAGACTACCAGACCGGAAAGGTGTATGCTCCGGGATGGAACCATATCGAGTGCGGCACCCTGCCCATCATCATTCTTGTAAAGGACGGTTCGGCCATCCCCCATATCCCCGTGGCACAATGCACAGACCAGATGAAGT
>OKFA01000410.1_pt1 | contig 13038 bp, 10 predicted proteins | sample 1614731 | NCBI WGS metagenome assembly OKFA01 (sample SAMN04436965, study PRJEB24849) | human gut metagenome | biome: human gut; feature: NICU; material: stool | host: Homo sapiens | place: USA: Saint Louis, MO | collected 2010-03-22
TTGAGTTTCAATCCACACACCCACGTAGGGTGTGACGCCACCGATGGGAGGCAAATGCCAATTCCTAAGGTTTCAATCCACACACCCACGTAGGGTGTGACGAACTAAGGCTATTAACGTAACTCGCAACGTACGTTTCAATCCACACACCCACGTAGGGTGTGACATTGACTGATAAGACCAAGTACCAGAAGAGGTAAGTTTCAATCCACACACCCACGTAGGGTGTGACTCTATATCTAATAACATATTATAAATCAGCAAGTTTAATCCACTGTTATGCGAATCATCATTATTATTCAACTTCATAACGAAGAAATACTCTACAAATAATTTAATCTACTGATTATTAACACATGCGAAGATACTACTTTTTTTGTAACACACCACATTCGCATTATATTATAAGAGCCTCCTCAACTTTATAAGCCGTTTCAACACCTATTACTTCTACCCTCTTATTCTCATTTTTACTAAGAATATAAAAACGAACACTATCAAGAGACATATCAATAATATCCCTAACTCTCCCTTTTAAAAGAGAATATTGCGCTTCCGTCACTACACACTCAAAGACTGAGTTCTGCACCCTCTGTCCATAATCCAAACATGCCTTGGCCACACATCGTAAACGGCGAGCCCCCTCTTTGCTTGTAGTATCCACATCGTAAGTCACAAGAATGTACATAATTAAAAATCATTTTATAAGAAATACCGGATAATCGTCAATATCCTGCCTGATATATCTTGCCATTAACATAGCCTGCACATAAGGCAGAAGCCCTATTTCAACTTTTTCATTAAGATAAGGATGAATTATCACTTCCCTTTTCCTTGCCTGCCATGCAGTAATAAAAGTCTTTTTCCCTTTATCTGTCATAACAACCCCATTATCACCTTGGAACAAGAAGTCTTTTACTGAAATCTGTCTTTTATTAATCAACGACAAAATAAAACGGTCGCCAAGGTAAGCACGTAACTCTTCCATCATATCTAAAGCCAACGACGTGCGCCCTGGACGGAGTGTATGGAGAAACCCGACGTATGGATCAAGGCCAACAGTTTCGAGAGCGGCCGCAACATCATTGGCAATCAAGGTATATGCAAAAGACAACATGGCATTCACCGCATCCTTGGGAGGACGACGATTGCGACCATGAAATGGGAAATCAGTCTTCTGATTAAGTATCAAGATTGGCAATACCTCAAAATAGGCATTCGAAGCCATCCCCTCATAACCAATTAATTCCGTCTTATCTTGAGCCTTCAAAGCATCACGTTTGGCACGTTCCAATACTTGCACCGCCCTATTAATGTCTTCATTCTCACCATAATCACGAATATATCTCCTCAATATATTGCGATAGTTTTGAATCTTACCACCAATCATCAACCGAACCACATGCAACGACCAAGATGCATCGTCCGACAATTGGTACTGCTTTTTGCGTAACAGAACATTTCCTTTCGTAGCACCTTGAACCCTGCTGATGAATCTGCCTTGTGGAGAAAGAAATGTGAGTGATATACCATTGTCACTACACAATTTCATCACACCGGGACTTGCGCCCATATATCCGAACGTAACGATGCCTTCTATATTTATGACAGGAATACGAAACACCTCCTCCTGCTGAACAGATATAACGACATTCAGCCCGTCCTTACTAAGATACGCTTCCGGTGTCGTCACATACAAAGTATTCAATAGTTTTCTCATAGATACAGATTTTTAGTAAGGTAATTATCTACCGAAGTACAATTATTTACCATTTCCGGCATGCAAATATCTTTCAGCGAGCACTTGTCACAATGTTTCCCATATCCAGCCTTCGGGATAACCGCTTTACTAAATATATCGTGCATATCCCGGGCACATTGTCTGACTATATCTCGCAGTTCCTCCGTTATATCCACATTAACCCGATGGCGAAGCTCCCCATAAAAGAAAGCGCCGTATGGTATATGGATAGCATACATTTCTTCTATGCACATGATTTGTGCTGCCAACTGCACTTCATCCACCTCGTTTCTTTTCGGTTTGCCATGCTTATACTCCACAGCAACCGGTTGCCATCGCCCCGGATAGTTGGGATGCAAGATAGTATTTTCAAGAGATGAGGAAGGAAGCAACTCTATGGCATCAGAGATTCCATAGAGTCCAAGTTCACGCGAAGCGATATTCACCGCACGCAATGTTATCTGGTCACCACACTTCTGTCTATAAAACGGATCATCTACATGCTTGTGCAGAATCTGTCCTTCGATGGTGAGACGATTATCGTCCCATTGCTGCTCAATGTGTATCAAAGCCCATTGCCGGGGACAGAACCTAAAGTGCTGAATCCCCGACAACATGAGCATATCGTCTTCATTGTACATACGATGGAATTATATCAGTTCCTCAATAGTTACATTTGATGGAGCATTCTCCTTATCTATAGTAACTGAATAATCGATGAATGAGCGTGGTGCTCCATCGCAGACTTTCTCCACTTTTACCAATTCAAACAACTTGTTGGCGGGAGCATTACCCAATATGGAGTCATGCTTGAAGACTATCAGTTTTTGAGCACTCATCAATCCACGTGCCGCCGAACGATCCACATCGAACATATTCTTTAATGCGTTCCAAAATAGTTCAAGGTCTTCTTCAGAAAATCCTGTCTGTTGTGCCAAGTTGGCGGAGATGAAGCCGTGACAGACGTAGAGGCCATAAGGAATGGTGGCTTTACGTCCCATTGTACGATTGCCACCATCTTGTTTTTCTGCTTCTTTCTCTGTTGCTACTGCCATACGAGTAATAGAATGTTCCGCTACAGTAATTGGATCTATAGAACGAGCAAAGGTGAACTGGATAGGGCCACGAACTTGACCCGCATTTTTACCTGTTGACATAACTGCGCCGAATGTTCTGATATCGAAGTAATTATTACACATAAAACGACGTGCTGCTTCTATTTTGTCCTTTGCATTTTTTACTTCTGAATCATCATGTGCATTATCAATCAAAGTATTCAGGACTGCCTTCTCTTTGATAAATATATCAAAGCCATTCACAAGCCCTTTTGCTATTTGTACATAGTTACGAACCTTGCGTTTCAAACAGACATCCGTAACAAGTCCCATACCTGTTTCGGCATCCACACGTGGTAGATTACCCGCATCCGGATCACCATTTGGGTTACCATCTTTTACATCAAATATGTAAACGAAATCAATTCTATTCTTTAGTTCTGACATAACTTTATATTTTTTAAATTATTATTCCATTTCTTTATTTTCCTTGTTCATAAAAAGGTCTTGACGTTGATGATAATATCCCACAAAGAACCGTCCTTGATCTTGCAGGTTAAGATGTGGAGGAAATCCTTTTGCATCAAGTTTGGATATAATTTCCTGTTTCAGCTTCTCATAGAACACTTGTCCACCCGGATTCAACTTCTCTATATGATGAGTAGAAAGGTTGAGCACCGTGGCAAAAACCATGGAAGGAGTTGCTGATGCAGCATTCATATAGCGTTCTCGAATGGAATGAATACCATTGGCATCCTCCTGTATCTTGTCAAGTACGGCAAATAGCCTTCCACAAAGATACCCTTGATTTTGATTTTCTTTGTCTAACATAACATCTAATTTTTTATGGTTGTTATTTTCGTTTAGTCTGTTGAGATATGCCTTGATGATAGCAGCACGCACTATATTGACGGATTGTTCTGCACGTATGCGACGAATACATGCTTGAAAGAGAGAAGCCGGATACGGCAACCCTTGAAATATGCTTCTCACCACAGCATCAGGAAGGTTGGGAGTCGCATCACTTGACTTTCCTCCAAGAGTAACATTTCCAAGAATGGAATGCAGTCCCAAGTACGGCTTCTTATCTTTGCGAGTGTCCACCATCTCCATATCTGTAAAATGCTTACTTATCAAACCTGCAAACTCACGCAAAGGCATCTCATTCCAATATACTACCGCAATTCTTGCCGAATTAGGAGCCAAACCCAAAATGAAGAATTTGTCATCATCGTTTGCCGATAATTTTCCGTTATAGATAGACTGGAAAGTATCATATACTAACTTTATACGCCTGTTTGGGTCGTCATTTTCTTCTTCAATCCGCCCCAACAAAGAAAATAAACTATTCTCGGACTCTTTTGAAGCCTCGCTATTGGAGGAAGCCCAGAAAAGATAAGTACGTGAGCCCACCATAAACTTATTGTGAGAATCCGAACGCAGCAAATGATTCAATGCGGTTGTATATGCAAATTCAGCTTCTTCTGATATTGGAGCATTGTATCCTTTAGATTTCCCATACGAATCATACCCGGAATTAACTTGAAATGCAACCAGTTTGGCTGTTTCTTGGCTTCCAAGTATCTTTGTAGCAGTTGTAATCTCTACAACTTTTGAATATCTCCCTGTTATCAAACAAAGATTTCCTACCACGCCATGATTCTCTTCAAACAAATTTATCAATTCCGTTTTCGAAGCCACTATTTTCGTATCCCCTTCTATAAGGAAAGAAAAGGTAGAATATTTCTTATTAAGATTTTTGGCTATATCATCCCATAAAGAATCTTTCTGCATAGCCCCAACTATAAAAGAAGGGTCTTGCTGATAAAATGCATAAACAGCTTTTATGTCCTCATTATCCGGAAAAGCATCATATATATCTTTTACTTTCGCCTTAAATACTTCAAAGTACTTACGTATCTTTTCCATATCCCCCTTATCGGAATAACCAAATACATATTTACAATTGTCATACAAATAGTTTGCAACAGGGGCACTTGACCGGCTAACACTTTTCTTAACAAGAAACTGCTGTGCCGACTTCTTATCTATGCGCCTGTCTTCAAAGCGCAGAAATTTTCCACATCTATCAATAACAATAATAAATCCAATCTCTTTGTATTCTAAACCAAAAGGGGCCACATCATCTCCACTTCGATGATAGTAATCATATAATGCTTTCAGTATCATCTCAACACCTCCTCACTATCTTTATCCGGTACAACAATCACTCCCTTTTTCATTTGGACTCTATAAAACATAGCATTCGGTTTTTGTGGATTTTCCTCAAAGTCCATATCATAAAGCATAATGCCGAAATCCCTGTCTTCGGCTAAGGGATTATCAAGATTATCAGTACTTTCAATATACTTCCAGTTTGCAGAAAACTCACGACATCCGAGATAGGGCTGCGTAAAACATTGCCCTTGTGATGCCCTGCGTTCGAACATCTGATAATACTTCATAGGATTCTCGTCAGCACTTGGCTGATGCTTGGCAAAAGCCTCTTTGGGACGGTCTTTTACCGGAATAAATACTAACTTAGCATAAATTCGGTAACGCACATCCAGCAGAAGCAAAGTGTTCTTCTGTTGGCGTGTCTTTCCATCATCTATATAAATTGGTTTCATGCTGGAATTTACCACCGCTCCAACTTCATTCCGTCTAATGGTAGCCCATTTTATAGGCCTGAGTACCTCAATCTTGGTTACCTGCCAACGCATGGCATAGCGTTTAAACAGTATCGCTTCAAAGATGGCGCGTGCCGCCGATGGCGTTATGACATCGTAACTCACACGCTCTACTTTCAATTCCGGACGAGTGAAACAAGCCCAATCGCCCCACACCTCCAAACAATATTCTTTATCTGTATATTCCATATCATTCATCGTTTTCCTTGTTTTCCAATAAATCTTCTGGCTTCTGACCTTCAAAAAACCTTTTTGCCGACAAGGGAGTTACCACTTCACGACCGGTTTTTTGCTCCAACTGTTCGCGTGCCACACGAGCCACATCACCACCATCAGCCGCACACTGCATATTTTCACCCAATGTCTGAGGATTTTTAGCTTTAGTAATACTTGTCGTAGAGAGTTCGGCCAGCATATTAAGAACCAATTCTTCATTGGTCATATTGTCCCGGAGATTTTCTTTCTTCAAGCCCTTGAACTGTTTGTACTCCTTTGCCGACTTTCCAGCCCATTGCTGATAGATAATGTCTGTAAGAGTAGCATATTGAACACCTTCCTCTACATTATGTAGTTTCCATTGATCTGTAAGATCTTTACGGATTTCAATGCTCTTCAAGCGTTGGTTTATCCAGTTGTCAGAGTAACCAAGTCGCTTGTAGTCCATCATAGCTTGCTCAATACTCAACTCAGGGTCTTGCATCTGATCAAGACGTTCGGATGCTACATGTGCCATCCATTGCTTGAACGGTTCTGCCTTGGGAGATGGGATAGACTGAATGATACGTAGTAGTTGTTCTGTATCAGCCACATCTGTAAGTCGCATCTTACCGTCTGCGGCTTTCATTTTCAAACCGTGACAATTTGTCACGGTTTCATTTCCCTCTTCTTTAAGTCTTTGCTTTAACTTACGCCAATAAGCAGTTGCATCAACACTGTCTGTTAAAACTGACACCACATCAACTATCGAAAAATACCATTTTTCCTTTTCATCATCCCACACGGTGCGGACTTTACGTTCTTCAAACAATTTCAATGTTTCTTTCTTTGTCATATCCGTTTCTTTATATCATTAATACTTCCTCCAGCCAATGGTTATCAAGACTGAGACCTGTGGCTTTATTATACTGAGACCTGTCTGCCAATACATATATTCCTTCCAATATTTCTTCGACAAGCCCATAGCCTTTCAGTTGCTTAAAATCATAGGAACGGATGCCTACAGTAAATTTCGCCAATTGCTTCACCAACGAGTAGGTACACCCCGATTCTTTCAACTGCTCTATAAGTTCCATGCTGTTTTCCCAATTTACGATAACATTTATACTTGTATCATCAATCAGGCGAAATTCTTTTGATGCAGTTTCAAAACATAACTCAGTAGGTTTGTAAAGCCAGTGCTTTATATCCTTTTCATCAAATGTTTGTTTTCTGCTATACAATTGACAAAAATACGCTTTCATGGTAGAAGGAGCAAACCAATCACTATCTTCCGGCAAATTCAACCGAGCATTGTTGGAGTCAGCCATTGAACCGAAGGGATTTCGCTTCTCTGCAGCCAGACTGAACACAAATGTATGTCCCATTGCACTTCGTCCTTCCCGATTGCACCGTCCCGCTGCTTGCAATACAGAATCGAGTCCTGCTTCTTGACGGAACACAACCGGAAAGTCTATATCCACACCAGCCTCCACAAGTTGGGTTGCAATGACCCTGACAATCGGCTGCAACCCATCCTTCAATAAAGTTTTTATTTTACCAATAGTTTCGTGTAAGTGGGCAGGGCACATCATTCTAGACAAATGCAATTTCACTCCGTCATTGGGCAAACGGTCATACAGCTCTTTGGCATCTTTACGAGTGTTCACTATGCACAACACCTTATTATATTCAGACACCTTTGCAGCTATCTCATCGTATGTTCTTCCTGTATCATCGATTGCCAACTTCACACGGCGAAGTTGGTCATGCAAAGCAAATTCTTCCGGAATAATTTCCTTGATATGTTCTATTCCCTTAAAATCAGCTTTAGGATTTGTTCCTTCTATCAGACCGCTCAATACCGGCTGACTTGCCGTGGTAAACAATACCGAAATCCCGAACATTTCCTGATACGCTTTCAGCGCATCGACTATCGGCTGCAAGAAGCCGGTTGGCAACATCTGAACCTCATCCAAAACAAGAATTGAATTTGCCATGTTGTGCAGTTTGCGGCAATCAGATGTTTTATTGCTAAACATAGATTCAAAAAGCTGTACATTGGTAGTGACAATAATGGGATAGTTCCAATTCTCTGTAGCCAATTTTGCTTTTTCCCTATTTTCCTCGTCCTTAATATCATCGGGGTCGAAATTACTATGATGCTCCAATACATTTTCTTCACCAAAGATTTCCTTCAAAAGCCCTGCCGTTTGCACAATGATACTGGTATATGGGATGGCGATGATGATACGATTCATTGAATGGCTTACAGCATGCTTCATGGCCCATAACAAAGAAGAAAGTGTTTTACCGCCTCCCGTCGGAACCGTAAGGCTATAAAATCCTTTTTCGCTTGAAGAAGTTCTACTGCATTGTTCTTTCACTTGCCGGCGGATGCGGTTCACTTTCGTATCGGCTGCATTCGATTGCAGTTTTTGCATATATACCTCCAGTTGTGGAAGCAAATCGACAAGCGTAGCCAAATTTCCCCGCTTCCGCCATGACTCTACATCCATAAACCGTTCTGTATCGAGTCGGTCGGCATCTACAAGACAGGAAAAAAGCATACGGGAAAGGTGATGAAAGTGTTTCCATTCAACCTTTGATTTAGAAAAAGGTGAATCAATAAATTCTTGGAATAATAAAGGTTTGTTTATGCTAATGTCACCCTCGTTTATTTCTTCGGACAATAGCCTCTCTTTCAATATGTTTTCCACATCCCCAAAATTATGTAACCCCGTGTGATGAGAAATAATTTGGTTTACAAGAAGATGGGAAACATCTTTTCCCATAAGTTCTTTTGCCAATATTCCACCCACAAAAGCATGGGTATGATCATCATAGCGCTTCTTGTCACTCGTAGGCAAACCATTCATCTTGCGTATGTATTGCTGGAATGCCGCCCGTTCCTTTCCTTTATCATGAAGTAGGCCGAGCGCACGCCCCCAAGAAGGAAGTCCGAACTGCCCGGCGAAGGATGCCGCCATATCAGCAACCCCCTTTTGATGTTCATCATTGGTTTGTATCATCCATTGACCATTCTCCCTATTTTGATACAAATGGGATATCAACTGCTTTTCATCTATCATCTGATTAAATTTATAAGGCTAGCATTTCACAAATATATATAATAATATCAGACCCTCGCAAAAGAAAATCATATTTCAGGTCAGCTTCATCAGTTTTCATCCTTAAAACAAGAAATACAATCAACAACGACAAGAACGGGCATTCCGCCTTGTCGACTCCACACAGGGAAAGGAGAACAAACCATTTCGGAGGGGAAAAAGAACTTCCGTCACCACATCTCACTGATTCTAAAGGAGATATAGTGACGGAAGAAAAAAAATAATCTGTTAATCCGCATAGATAATCACGGATGAATATACCGGACTATTCCGACAACATCCGCTTGATGAGATCAAGCTTTCACTACTGCCAACAACTCATCCGGTGTAACCAGTGACTGCTCGCCCGTAGTCATATTCTTCAAAGTCAGTTTCCCTTCGTTCATTTCATTTTCACCAACAATGGCAACAAAAGGAATCTGCTTGTCATTGGCATATCCCATCTGCTTCTTCATTTTAGCAGCATCCGGATAAATTTCGGCACGTACCCCTGTTTCACGGACTTTTGCCAGGATAGGCAGACAATAAGCAGCTTCTTTATCACCGAAGTTTACAAACAACAGTTCAGTTCCGTTCACCGCTTCTTTCGGGTACAAATCCAACTGATTCAACACATCAAAAATACGGTCGGCTCCGAAAGAGATACCTACACCAGACATACCGTCCATACCAAAGACACCGGTCAGGTTATCATAACGGCCGCCACCGCTGATACTGCCAATCTGTACATCCAAGGCTTTCACTTCAAAAATAGCGCCAGTATAATAATTCAAGCCACGAGCCAAAGTCAAATCCAGTTCCACTTCACTCTTCACACCCAGTGTAGATACGGTTTTTAATATGAATTCACTTTCTTCTACTCCCTTCATTCCCGTTTCACTGGTTGCAAGGACTGTTTTCAAAGTTTCCAATTTCTCTTCATTGCTTCCACTCAATAAAATAATCGGCTGCAATTTATCAATAGCCTCTTGAGGAATCCCTTTAGAAGCCAATTCCGCATTTACATTTTCCAAGCCTATCTTGTCCAGCTTATCAATAGCTACGGTGATATCCACAATTTTATCGGCCTCACCTATGATCTCGGCAATACCGGTCAATATCTTACGGTTATTGATTTTAATTGAAACGCGTACTCCGAATTTGCCAAATACCCGGTCTATCATCTGTACCAGCTCCACTTCATTCAATAAAGAATTACTGCCTACCACATCGGCATCACACTGATAGAATTCACGATAACGGCCCTTCTGAGGACGGTCCGCACGCCAAACCGGCTGAATTTGATAACGCTTGAAAGGGAAACTGATTTCGTCACGGTGCATGACCACGTAACGGGCGAACGGTACAGTGAGGTCATAGCGCAATCCCTTTTCACAGAATTTGCTCGCTAACTTTACCGCATTGCGGCTCAGCAATTCCTCATCGGTAATGCCGTTGAAATAATCACCTGAGTTCTGTATCTTAAACAATAACTTATCCCCTTCATCACCGTATTTTCCCATCAAGGTAGACAAATTCTCCATAGAAGGAGTTTCAATCTGCTGATAGCCGAAAAGATGAAATACATCACGAATCGTATTGAATATATAATTACGTTTCGCCATCTCCACCGGCGAAAAATCTCTCGTTCCTTTAGGTATACCTGGTTTTGCTGCCATAATGATTCTATTTAATTTATTTTGAGCCACAAAATTACACTAAATATTTCATTCGTAAAAAGAATACTTCTTAATATTGCTCATTGTCAGTCATATTAAGAAGTTAAACAGCCGGTGCTTTGGGTGCATATCTCAGTATAGGCCGTTTCCCAATATAAACTCATTGTTTTATAATTTCATAGGCAGTAGAATGAACCCCTCTATTCTCTATTCTTCCTTCCAGTACATCCAAAGCGAACTCAATCCCTCGGACAGCCATTTGTGAACTGAAAATGTCAGCTGTAGCAACCAGTTTTCCTGTAGAAAGAAATTCTTTCATTACCGCATCATTATCAAAACCCACTACCGGCAAATAGCATTTTTTTTCTTGCATTTGCTGAAGAACCCCCAATGCCATCGCATCATTGCTGCAATATACAGCTTTCAAATCAGGATACCGCATCCACATAGCCTGAAAGACTTCGGCGGCTTTCTCCGTTTCCCAGTCGGCTGGTTCGGACGCCACCAATCTTAACCCTTTTTCTTCTATCGCTTTGATGAAACCTCTTTTACGCTGCCGCGCATTATCGGCTACCGCCAATCCTTCAATAATAGCAACTTTATCTTCATTCCGCAACTTCTTACCCAATAATTTACCCACTTCATACGCAGCCGCAAAATTATCCGGTCCCACAAAAGCCACTTCTACTCCTGCCTGCTCCAATAGCTGAGCATCCAGCTGAATATCAATATTAATTACCGGAATTCCTTTCCTGACAGCCTCTACTGCAGGCTGAACCAAAGCCTTTGAGTCTATAGGCACCAATACGATGACATCGACTTGCTGATGAATCAAAGAATACATCAAGTCAATCTGTTCCTTTACCTCTGTCTGTGTAGCCGTTCCCACACAAATCAAATCCAAAAACGGAAGAGGGGCCGCATACTGAATAGCCCCCTCTTTCATCACTTTGAAAAAATCGGCTTGTAACGACTTCATTACAAGCCCTATTTTATAGTTTCTCTTCATTCAAATTTCAATTCGACAAAGTTATGCTTATTAAGCCGATAATAAACAAAGCAAACATAGCCACAATCAGTTTATCAGTTCCTTTCGGAGCATCTTTAAACTCCTTCCAGACAAAGACTCCCCATATCATGGCCACCACAGGGGCCGCGTTGCTAAGGGCGTATGAGATAGCCGGATTGGCAGCACCGGCTCCCATAAAACTAATCACCATGCCACCCATCCATATAAAACCTCCCAGCATCCCTGTGAGATGAGTCTTTGCATCACCGGCAAAGTAATCTTTCATGGTCACTACCCTGCCTTCCACGGGATGTTTCATGGCGAATGTATTAAATATCGGTGTACTAACCAATATACCTACCGCAAAGAAGAACACACCTGTATAAGGAGTCAATGTTCCGGTTCCACCGGCCACATACTGCGGATCCAGGGATTTTACAACCAATCCATAAAAGAACATGATAGCAATACCTGCCATAATAGCCAACAAGATACCTTTCTTGGGTGTGGAAGCTTTACCGGATGATAACTTTCCATATGCTTTTCCGCAAATCAAGATAGCGATAATGATGACTAACACACCACTCCATAGTAAAAACTGATTTCCCTGATAGGTCTGACCAGCCAAAGAGATTAATAAATAATTGAATACAATACCTCCAATCCAGGCCAAGCCTCCACCGATAGGAAAACCTACTGACATTCCGGCTACAGCAATGGCTGCTGTAAGAAATATATTGCCGAAATTCCATACAACACCGCCCAAGAATGCATATTGAATGCTAGACCAGTCCATGACTGCCAAATCCTGAAAAAAGGTACGGCCTTCACTTCCCATACTTCCTAAAGTCACCGCGCCCAATAAAGCTGTAAGGAATAGACCGACGGTCAAATCCCAATAAAACAGTTCAAAGCTCCATTGCTTGGCGGCGACCATCTTCTGTGTATTTGCCCAGGAACCCCAACAGGCACAGCAAATGACACAGCAGAGGATTGCCAAAAAGTAATTATCTACTAATATCATATTTTATTGATATTATTCGTGAATATAGATATTCCAGTTCAGATAAGTTTCAATAGCTTCTGCCAGAATATCTTTCACATTGCCACGGCACATAGCCACGTGATGTTCGAATCCATTCTTACAGATATATTTCATAAGCGGCTGCAGATTATCCACCTTGGTTACTGCTATACAACCATCCATTCCGTATGGATCATCAGTCAGGTCACCTTTACCCAAATAAGACTTGATACAACCCTTCGTATCATCTGTCGAGATACGGAAGAATGTAAAATCACCCTGTTTTACTTTACCGTAAACGGCACCGAAAGTGTGTACTTTCCCCAAGGTTCTACCCAATACACCCAAGGTTCCCAGTTTAAGATCATTCATGACGAAAGATTTAGGGAAGTTACCACAATGTGTACATACACACTTGTTACGATCTTCGGCAAAGTTATTGTTCCAGTCAAGCAACGCCGACGGACGCCCGGAAGCCAAAGTCAACGCATACATAGATACTGCACCGGCAATATCCACTTCACAGGCAGCAGGA
>OKFA01000416.1_pt1 | contig 12843 bp, 8 predicted proteins | sample 1614731 | NCBI WGS metagenome assembly OKFA01 (sample SAMN04436965, study PRJEB24849) | human gut metagenome | biome: human gut; feature: NICU; material: stool | host: Homo sapiens | place: USA: Saint Louis, MO | collected 2010-03-22
ATTTTTTGTGAAAGCCCGGACAATAAGTTTAATGAATATCTTAATAGACTCTCATACTACCCAATTTCTTAAAAGTGCAAATTTGTGAAGCTTATCCTGTTATTATTTTAAGTTTCATGCCAAATTCTCTCACCAGATAATGCCGCCCTCTTCCGAAAAATAATCAAGAGGCCAAGCAATATCTAAAATGATACAACTGTATCTATTCCCCTGAAAAATACATTATTCATTTGTATATTTTCCTCATCATTGCTTTTTATTTAAATCATCCGATAATCCCCTGAATATAATTATGTCAATAACCATCAGAAAAAGTGGATGATGAGGAAAAGGATATGGCCGACAGTTTCCAGAATGAAGTTCCCGCCGCTCGTGTAAATATCAAGCTTGATCTGCATACAGGCAATGCTAAAAAGAAAGTTGAACTCCCCCTCAAGCTTCTTGCCGTAGGCGATTACAGTAACGGAAAAGAGCAACGTCCGCTGTCCGAACGGGACAAGGTTGATATCAATAAAAACAACTTCAACAGCGTCATGGCTGAGTTTTCGCCTGCGGTTAATTTAACAGTAGAAGATACGCTAAACGGAAACGGTAATGAACAAAATTTCGCGCTTGAATTTAAAAGCCTGAAGGATTTTGAACCCGAACAGGTAGCAAAAAATATTCCGCAACTTCGTGTATTACTCGCTATGCGCAATTTACTACGTGACCTGAAATCCAATCTGCTGGATAACGCAACGTTTCGCCGTGAACTGGAAAATATCCTGAAAGACCCGACGCTCAGTTCAGAACTGCGTGATGAACTGGCGAAAATTGCGCCGCAGGAGAACGTTTAACCCGAACGCGTATTCAGGTTAAACCGGAGAAGAAAGGATCACTGAAAAGGAAATGCTGATGTCTGTACAACAAGAACATGCCACCTCTGAAACTGCAACACTCACCACCACTGAGTCCGGCGGCGTTTATCAGTCCCTGTTCGATAAAATTAATTTAACCCCGGTCTCTTCCATTCAGGAAATAGATTTATGGCAAAACAGCGAAACGCTGGCTGATGCCTCACCCGATGAGCGCGTGACGGCGGCGATTCACGTTCTGCTTTCCTGTCTGGCGAAATCAGGCGAGGACGTGGTCAAGCTCGACAAGAGCCTGCTGGATTTTCATATCGACGATCTGGATCAGAAAATCAGTAAACAGCTTGATGCGGTCATGCACCACCCTGAATTCCAGAAAGTCGAGTCGCTGTGGCGTGGTACATGGTTCGTCGTACAGCGCACTGATTTTCGCAAAAATGTCAGAATTGAATTGCTGGATATCAGCAAAGAGCATCTGCGTCAGGATTTTGATGATTCACCGGAAATCATTCAGAGTGGTTTATATCGCCATACATACATTCAGGAATATGATACGCCGGGTGGCGAACCTGTAGCCTCATTAATATCCAGCTATGAATTTGATAACAGCCCGCAGGATATTGCCCTGCTGCGTAATATTTCCAGAGTGTCTGCCGCTTCCCATATGCCTTTTATCGGTTCTGTCGGGCCGAAATTCTTCCTTAAAAATTCGATGGAAGAAGTCGCCGCGATTAAAGATATCGGCAACTACTTTGACCGCGCCGAATATATTAAATGGAAGTCGTTCCGCGATACCGATGACAGCCGCTACGTGGGATTAGTGATGCCGCGCGTGCTGGGTCGTCTGCCCTATGGGCCGGACACGGTGCCGGTACGCAGCTTTAACTATGTGGAAGAAGTCAAAGGCCCGGATCACGAAAAGTACCTGTGGACAAACGCCTCGTTCGCCTTTGCCGCCAATATGGTGAAGAGCTTTGTGAATAATGGCTGGTGTGTGCAGATCCGTGGTCCACAGGCAGGTGGCGCAGTGGCCGATCTGCCGATCCATCTTTACGATCTCGGCACCGGCAATCAGGTCAAAATTCCGTCCGAAGTGATGATCCCGGAAACCCGCGAATTTGAATTTGCCAACCTTGGCTTTATTCCGCTCTCTTATTATAAGAATCGCGATTACGCCTGCTTCTTCTCGGCAAACTCCGCCCAGAAACCGGCGTTGTATGATACCGCTGACGCCACTGCCAACAGTCGTATTAACGCCCGTTTGCCCTATATTTTCCTGCTGTCCCGCATTGCGCATTACCTGAAAATTATTCAGCGCGAGAATATCGGCTCCACCAAAGACCGCCGCGTGCTGGAACTGGAGCTTAACACCTGGATCCGCACGCTGGTGACGGAAATGACCGATCCGGGTGATGAACTGCAGGCGTCTCACCCGCTGCGCGACGGCAAGGTTATCGTGGAAGATATTGAGGACAATCCGGGCTTCTTCCGCGTCAGACTCTTTGCCGTGCCGCATTTCCAGATCGAAGGGATGGACGTCAACCTGTCACTGGTTTCCCAGATGCCGAAAGCGAAAGCCTGATCGGGCAGTGGTGTGATATGAAAATTCATCGACCACTGTGGGCTGAGGGGACATTCCTGTCCTCTCAGCAGTTTCAGCAGCAGGCCCGCTGGGAAGCGTTCAGCAATGACTGTATTGCGCAGCTTTGTATTCGCCATCCGTGGGGGATCGCAAACGTGCTCTTTGACCGGGATGCCCTGACGCCCGGAAAGCTGAAAACGCAGGCAGTACGCCTGCGTTTTGCTGATGGCACGCTGATCGATTCAGACGTGAGTGACGTTCTGCCGCTCGCCTGCGATCTGCGCGCGCTGAAGAACGACAGCGCGATTGTTTTGCTGGCGCTGCCGCTTGCACATGGTAACGGCGGTAATCTCGGTCAGGGTGAGCAGACTGAAAGACCGCTGCGCTATCGTCAGGAATGGCAAAAGGTGCAGGATATCTACGGCAGTGACAGTGAAGATATGGCCGTTGAGCGTCATGCGCTGTCCCTGCGCTTTGCTCATGATAACAATCAGGATTACATCACCTGCCCACTGGCGCGTCTGGTGCGGGATGTTCAGGGCAACTGGACACAGGATGAGAGCTATATTCCGCCGTTACTGGCGTTTAACGCCCATGACGGGCTGGTACAGCGTCTGGACACATTGCTGTTGCAGCTACGGGCGAAGTGCCAGCGTCTGATGGCGATGCGCCGGGAAAGCAACCAGCGTATGGCGGACTTTGCCGTCGCCGATGTCTCCCTGTTCTGGCTGCTTAACGCGCTGAATTCCGCCGAGCCGGTGCTGAGCGATTTCCTGCGCTACCCGGCTGTCCACCCCGAACTGGTCTGGCGGGAGCTGGCGAGGCTTGCCGGTGCGCTGCTGACGTTTTCCCTTGAGCATAACGTCAGCGCCGTTCCGCCCTATGTCCACGAATCGCCGTCCACCGTCTTTCCGCCCCTGTTCTCCCTGCTCAGCGAGCTGCTGGAAGCCAGCCTGCCGTCGCGGGTGATCGCGCTGGATCTGGCGTCCCTGCCGGGCAACCGCTGGAAAGCCGACCTGCACGATCCGCGCCTGCGGGAAGAGGCCGATTTTTATCTGTCCGTTCGTTCCTCACTGCCTGCGCATCAGGTACTGCATCAGCTACCGCTGGTCTGCAAAATCGGTGCGCCCGATGATGTCACGCTGCTTATCAACGTGGCGCTGAACGGTGTTCAACTGGTGCCGCTTACCTCGGTTCCGGCGGCGCTGCCGCTGCGGCTGGAGAACCAGTATTTTGCGCTGGATATGCACAGTGACGCGGCTAAATCGATGCTGGAGTCCGGGAGCTGCATGATTTATGCGCCGGGAACCATGGGCGACCTGAAACCTGAACTGTTTGCGGTGCTGCGCACATGAAAAAAGATATGGATATCAATATCGATGCGCTGCTGCGCGACACGTTTCTGACGGTGGTGGAACTGCGTCAGGGAACCACCGTGCGTCACGGTATCGATCTGTATCGCCACTGTCAGCGGCAGGTGGAACTGGTCCGCGAACGTCTGAAAGATGCCGGATTCAGTCGGGAGAACGTGGAGCACATAACTTACGCGCAGTGCGCCCTGCTGGACGAAACGGTGCTCAGCCGTAGTGGCATGGACGACGGTCAGGCCATCTGGATGAAAAACCCACTCCAGTCGCATTTCTTCAACACCCTGCAGGCCGGTGAGCTGCTGTACGAGCGGATGAAGCAGGTGCTACAGGAACCCGCCCCCGCGCAGGCCGTGCTGACCTGCTTTCACCGTGTCCTGCTGCTGGGATTTCGCGGGCGTTATCAGGATCCGGCAGCCCCGGAGCGCGACCAGCTTATTTCGACGCTCAACGGGCAGGTCGCGCCATTTGGTGTGCTGCCGGAAACGGCGGTACTGAACGTGCCGTTATCCACCCGTCAGCACCCTTTGCTGCATTCGCCATTTTTCTGGCTGGTAACACTGGCGCTGCTACTGGCGGGCGTCTGGTGGGGGCTACACCACTGGCTGAATGTACTGGTGGATGAACTGCTGCCGCAAAGCCTGCGTTAAAGGGAGTCGTGAGTGAGGAACACGCTGAAACAGGCCATCGTGCTGTGGGGAATGGTGTTACTGCTGGTGCTGTGGTCAGTGTTTATCAGTCCGTCTGGCGTGCTGAGATGGGCCGGTGCGGCGGCTATCGTTCTGGCGGTTGCTGCGTTGTTGATTTATCGGCGCAGGCAGGCGTGGACGGAGATGACCGGCGATGCCGGGTTGTCATCGCTGCCGCCGGAAACCTACCGACAGCCGGTAGTGCTGGTCTGTGGCGGTCTGTCGGCGCACCTGTTCACTGACAGCCCGGTCCGCCAGGTTTCAGAAGGGCTGTATCTGCATGTTCCTGATGAAGAACAGCTTGTGGCGCAGGTGGAGCGATTGCTGACCCTTCGCCCGGCGTGGGCATCGCAGCTTGCCGTGGCGTATACCATCATGCCCGGCATACACCGGGATGTGGCGGTTCTGGCCGGACGGCTGCGACGGTTCGCCCACAGTATGGCGACGGTGCGTCGTCGGGCAGGCGTAAACGTCCCCTGGCTTCTCTGGAGCGGGCTGTCCGGCTCGCCGTTGCCGGAGAGAACGAATTCACCGTGGTTTATCTGTACCGGCGGCGAAGTTCAGGTAGCAACATCCGCTGAGACCACCACGCCCGCGCAGTGGATTGCACAATCTGGCGCACAGGAACGCAGTCAGCGACTCTGTTACCTGCTGAAAGCTGAAAGCCTGATGCAGTGGCTGAATCTTAATGTGCTGACGGCACTGAACGGCCCGGAGGCGAAATGCCCGCCACTGGCGATGGCCGTGGGGCTGGTCACCTCGTTGCCAGCGGTGGATAACAACCTGTGGCAAGTGTGGATCACCGCCAGAACCGGCCTGACGACGGATATCGCGGACACCGGCACAGACGCCACGCTGCCGTTTCCGGATGCTCTGTTACGGCAGTTGCCGCGCCAGTCGGGCTTTACCCCGCTGCGGCGGGCCTGCGTGACCATGCTGGGCATTACCACCGCGGCGGGTATCACCATGTTGTGCCTGTCAGCCACGGCAAATCGCCAGTTATTACGGCAGGTCGGTGACGATCTGCACCGGTTTTATGCCGTCCCGGTGGAGGAATTTATCACCAAAGCCCGTCACCTGTCGGTGCTGAAAGACAATGCGACCATGCTCGATGGGTATTACCGGGAAGGAGAACCACTGCGCCTCGGTCTGGGGTTATACCCCGGCGAACGCATCCGCCAGCCGGTATTACGCGCCATTCGCGACTGGCGTCCGCCTGAACAAAAAATGGAGGTGACGGCTTCGCTTCAGGTTCAGACCGTGCGTCTTGACAGTATGTCGCTGTTTGACGTCGGACAGGCCCGCCTGAAAGACGGCTCGACAAAAGTGCTGGTGGATGCGCTGGTGAACATCCGGGCAAAACCGGGCTGGCTGATCCTCGTGGCCGGATATACCGACGCCACCGGCGATGAAAAAAGCAATCAGCAGTTATCGCTGCGGCGTGCCGAAGCGGTGCGCAACTGGATGCTGCAGACCAGCGACATCCCGGCCACCTGTTTTGCCGTACAGGGACTGGGCGAGAGCCAGCCTGCGGCGACCAACGACACGCCACAGGGCCGGGCAGTCAACCGGCGTGTCGAAATCAGTCTTGTTCCGCGTTCTGACGCCTGTCAGGACGTGAAATAAAACATACCGCCGGAAGAAGGCGGTGCTTCAATCACACTAACAAGGAGAGTAATTCTCATGGCTATTCCTGCTTATCTCTGGCTGAAAGATGACGGCGGCGCGGATATCAAAGGTTCCGTGGACGTTCAGGGGCGCGAAGGTAGCATCGAAGTGGTGGCGCTGGATCACGATGTGTACATCCCGACCGACAATAACACCGGCAAACTGACCGGTACCCGTACTCACAAGCCCTTTACGTTTACCAAAGAAATCGATGCCTCCAGCCCGTATCTCTACAAAGCTGTGACCACCGGACAGACCCTGAAAACGGCAGAATTTAAGTTTTACCGCATCAACGATGCCGGTCAGGAAGTGGAGTACTTCAACATCACGCTTGATAACGTCAAGCTGGTCAGAGTCGCTCCGCTTATGCACGACATCAAGGATCCTTCCAGAGAGAAGCATAACCACCTGGAACGTATTGAGTTCCGCTACGAGAAAATCACCTGGACTTACAAAGACGGCAACATCATTCATTCCGACTCGTGGAATGAGCGTCCTTCCGCCTGATAACTGCGGCAGACAGGAAACTGTCTGCCTTTCTGTTGTGTGCTTTGTCCAGTGCCGCAGGCACCGGTACTGAGCAAAGCATACCCACAATCTGGTGAAACCTGATGGGCCTGAGTGAGGTAACGGCTATGGGCGGTAGCGTGCCTGAACGCGGATCGCAGGAATACAGAACACGATAAGGAAACCCTTCTATGACAGGAAATCACCCCGCCGCGCTGCTGCGTCGCCTTAACCCATACTGTGCACGGGCGCTGGACGCCGCCGCCTCGCTGTGTCAGACCCGCGCCCATGCGGAAATAACCATTGAACACTGGCTGCTGAAACTGCTGGAGCAGGGAGAAGGCGATATCACGGTGATTGCCCGCCGCTATGAATGGGATATCGACACGCTCTGGCAGTCTCTGCTGGCACATCTGGACACCTTACCCCGCCCGGTCCGCGAACGTCCTCAACTTTCTGAACCGCTGGCAGCGCTTATCCGACAGGCGTGGCTGATAGCGTCACTGGAAGGCGACGATCCACAAATCCGCAGCCAGCATCTGCTGATGGCGCTGACAGAAAAACCGATGCTGCCCGCCTGTAATGACCTGTGGGTATTGCTGAGTCTGAGCCGCGTGCAGCTTGAGCGGCTGCGTCCCCTGCTGGATGCGCAGTCGGATGAATGTCCGGCACGTCAGCCACAGGTCACCGAACCGCTGACCTCTGCACTGCCGGAGACGGCAACGGCGGACGCACCGGCAAAAACGCTGACGGAGAAACAGGATGACGCCCTGCTGGCGGTGCTTAACCGCTTTACCGAAGACGTGACGGAAAAAGCCCGCAGCGGGCGAATCGACCCGGTATTCGGGCGCGACACGGAAATTCGCCAGATGGTCGATATCCTCTCCCGTCGCCGCAAAAACAACCCGATTCTGGTGGGAGAACCGGGTGTTGGCAAAACCGCGCTGGTGGAAGGGCTGGCGCTGCGTATCGCCGAAGGCAACGTGCCGGACAGCCTGAAAACGGTGCATATCCGCACGCTGGATTTGGGGCTGTTGCAGGCCGGGGCGGGTGTTAAAGGTGAATTTGAACAGCGGCTGAAAAACGTGATTGACGCGGTGCAGAAATCGCCGGAGCCGGTGCTGCTGTTTATTGATGAAGCCCATACCATTATCGGCGCGGGGAATCAGGCAGGCGGCGCGGATGCGGCGAACCTGCTGAAACCGGCGCTGGCAAGGGGCGAACTGCGCACCATCGCCGCCACAACGTGGAGCGAATACAAACAGTATTTTGAGCGCGACGCCGCGCTGGAGCGCCGCTTCCAGATGGTGAAAGTGGACGAGCCGGATGATGACACCGCCTGCCTGATGCTCAGGGGGCTGAAAGCCCGCTATGCGCAGCACCACGGCGTACATATGCTGGACAGCGCCATTCAGACCGCCGTGCGCCTGTCGCGCCGCTATCTGACCGGACGCCAGTTGCCGGACAAGGCGGTTGATTTGCTGGATACCGCCGGGGCAAGAGTCCGCATGAGCCTCGACACCCTGCCGGAACCGTTGACGCAGCTTCATGCGCGACTGGCGGCTCTGGATATTGAGCGGGAAGCGATTGAGCAGGACTGCGTGTTTTATCCCGAAGCCAGCCCGGAGCGGCTGGCGGAACTGACCGATTTGCGTGATGAGCTACAGGCAGAAGCCGGGCATCTGGAAGCGCAGTATCAGCAGGAAAAGGCACTGGCGCAGCAGATTATGACGTTGCGTCAGGAAGGGACAGACAGCACTGAACTGCAACAGCAACTGCGAACGCATCAGGGCTTTGCACCGCTGCTGGCGCTGGATGTGGACGCCCGCGCCGTCGCCACGGTGGTGGCGGACTGGACCGGCATCCCGCTCTCTTCCCTGCTCAAAGACGAGCAGAGCGACCTGCTCAGTATGGAAAAGAGCCTTGAAAACCGCGTGGTCGGGCAAAGCCCGGCGCTCTGCGCCATCGCACAGCGGCTGCGGGCGGCTAAAACCGGCCTCACGCCGGAGAACGGCCCACAGGGGGTATTCCTGCTGACCGGCCCCAGCGGCACCGGTAAAACCGAAACTGCGCTCACACTGGCCGACACCCTGTTTGGCGGTGAAAAATCCCTTATCACCATTAATCTTTCGGAATATCAGGAACCGCATACCGTTTCCCAGTTGAAAGGTTCGCCTCCGGGCTATGTCGGCTACGGTCAGGGCGGCGTGCTGACCGAAGCGGTACGCAAACGCCCTTACAGCGTGGTGCTGCTCGACGAAGTGGAAAAGGCGCATCGCGACGTGATGAACCTGTTCTATCAGGTGTTCGACCGGGGCTTTATGCGCGACGGCGAAGGGCGGGAAATCGACTTCCGTAACACCGTGATTCTGATGACCGCCAATCTGGGCAGCGACCACATCATGCAGCTGCTGGAGGAAAAACCGGACGCCACGGACGCAGACCTGCATGAACTGCTGTACCCCCTGCTGCGAGACCATTTTCAGCCTGCACTGATGGCGCGCTTTCAGACGGTGATTTACCGCCCGCTGGGACAGGAGGCGATGCGCGCCATTGTGGAAATGAAACTGGCGCAGGTGGCCCGCCGTCTTCACCAGCACTATGGGCTGGAAACGGAAATCAGTAACAGCCTGTACGACGCCCTGACCGCCGCCTGCCTGCTGCCGGACACCGGTGCGCGTAATATCGACAGCCTGCTGAACCAGCAAATCCTGCCGGTCTTAAGCCAGCAGTTGCTGGCGCAGCAGGCCGTGCATCATAAGCCTGCCCGACTGCGGCTTGACTGGGATGATGAAGACGGGATTGTGCTGGAATTTGATGAGAAATAATGGAGGCTCTTATGAACGTACAGTTCTTCGACCACGCACACCACAAGCTCAAAATTCGCGGCCTGCAAAGTCCGGTGGACGTGCTGACTTTTACAGGCCGCGAACAGCTCAGCGCCCCGTTCCGCTACGACATTGAGTTTACCAGTACCGATAAAGCCATCGCGCCGGAGTCGGTGCTGATGCAGGACGGCGCATTCAGCCTGAGCGCCCCGCCCGTACAGGGAATGCCGGTGATGACGCCCCTGCGCACCCTGTACGGCGTCATTACCGGCTTTAAGCATCTCTCCTCGTCACAGGACGAAGCCCGCTATGAAGTGCGTCTTGAACCCCGTATGGCGCTGCTGGCCCGCAGTCGCCAGAACGCCATTTACCAGAACCAGACGGTGCCGCAAATCGTCGAAAAAATCCTGCGCGAGCGGCACCAGATGCGCGGTCAGGACTTCGTGTTTAACCTCAAAAGCGAATACCCGGCCCGCGAACAGGTGATGCAGTACGGTGAGGACGACCTGACGTTTATTTCACGCCTGCTGTCGGAAGTGGGTATCTGGTTCCGCTTTGCCACCGACGCCCGGCTGAAAATTGAGGTTATCGAGTTTTACGACGACCAGAGTGGCTATGAGCGCGGGCTGACGTTGCCACTGCGCCATCCTTCAGGGCTACACGACGGAGCCACGGAAGCGGTATGGGGGCTGAACACCGCGTACAGCGTGGTGGAAAAAAGCGTCACCACGCGGGACTACAACTACCGCACCGCCACGGCGGAGATGATGACAGAGCAGCATGACGCCACCGGGGGCGATAACACCACCTACGGCGAAGCCTATCACTACGCCGACAACTTCCTGCAAAAAGGCGATAAAGAGGCAGCGGAAAGCGGCGCGTTTTACGCCCGTATCCGCCACGAACGCTACCTGAATGAACAGGCTATTCTCAAAGGTCAGAGCACCAGTTCACTGCTGATGCCGGGGCTGGAGATAAAAGTTCAGGGCGACGACGCGCCAGCGGTGTTCCGCAAGGGCGTACTGATTACCGGCGTGACGGCCAGCGCGGCGCGTGACCGCAGCTATGAACTGACATTTACCGCTATTCCGTATTCAGAGCGCTATGGCTACCGCCCGGCGCTTATCCCCCGCCCCGTAATGGCCGGCACGCTCCCGGCGCGGGTCACCAGCACGGTGAAGAACGATATCTATGCCCATATCGACAAGGACGGGCGCTACCGGGTCAACCTTGACTTTGACCGCGATACGTGGAAACCGGGTTATGAAAGCCTGTGGGTGCGCCAGTCGCGCCCGTATGCGGGAGACACCTACGGCCTGCACTTGCCGCTGCTGGCGGGAACGGAAGTGAGTATCGCCTTTGAGGAAGGCAACCCGGACAGGCCGTATATCGCCGGGGTAAAGCACGACTCGGCGCACACCGACCATGTGACCATCCAGAACGACAAGCGCAACGTGCTGCGCACCCCTGCCAACAACAAAATCCGGCTGGATGATGAGCGCGGCAAAGAGCATATCAAGGTCAGTACCGAGTACGGCGGCAAGAGCCAGCTAAACCTCGGTCATCTGGTGGACGCCGGGAAACAGCAGCGCGGGGAAGGCTTTGAACTGCGTACCGATCTGTGGGGCGCGGTGCGGGCAAAGAAAGGCATCTTTATCAGCGCCGACGCGCAGGACAAGGCGCAGGGTCAGGTGCGCGAAATGGCTCCGGCGATGGCAATACTGGATGGCGCACAGTCACAGATGAAGTCGCTGTCCACTGATGCGCAGACGGCGAATGCCGATCCGGCAGATCTGTCATCACAGATAGCGCTGTTGCAGCAGAGTGTAAAAGATCTGACGCAGGCGGCGATCCTGCTAAGCGCCCCCAAGGGCGTGGCGATCGCCAGCGGCGAGCACCTGCAACTGGCGGCATCGAAAAACCTGATCGCGAACGCAGGAAATCACGCTGACATCGGTGTTGTGAAGAATATGTTTATCGGTGTGGGTCAGGCGCTGAGCGTGTTTGTACGCAAAGCGGGTATCAAACTGTTTGCCAATAAAGGGGCGATCTCGGTACAGGCACAGAACGATCTGATGGAACTGTTGGCACAGAAATCGATAGAGATCACCAGTACGGAAGATGAGATCAAGATCACCGCGAAGAAGAAAATCACCCTTAACGGCGGTGGCAGCTACATCCGGCTGGATGCCTGCGGGATAGAAGCGGGAACGCCGGGAGAATATAACGTTAAGGCCGGATATTACGGGCGTAAACCAAAGGCGAAGCTGACGCCGGAGTTGATGGCGTTTCCAGTGATTGAGAGCGGGGAATTTAATGCTAAGTTCCTTTTTACTGATGATGATGGTCTACCTTATGCCAACACAAAATATATTGCATGTTTTTCTGATGGCACTCAAAAAGAAGGTATTACTGATGAGAATGGGTATACAGAAAATTTTAATACTGATTCCAAACAAACAATTGATGTCAGATTATTGAATCAAAATATAGACATGATATTGGGAGGCGTGCATGAGTAATGATAGAGGTAGTTCAAGTGGTGAAAATCAGAAAACTGAACAATGCATACAGGAATTTCAAGTTACGAATCAATTCAAGAAAATGATGAAGGAGTCTCTAGAGGAACAAAAAAAGGTAATTGATAAAAGGGTAAAAACATTAACGCACTGGAGTGATGAAGCAGAAGATGAATTCAGGAGAATATTTGGCGTGCCATCTGAAAAAATAATAACCATAAAATTTAAACTGAACGGAGAAGTAACAAAAGAAACAAAAAGTGCGCGAGCAGTTATTCAAGAAGCCGTGGACAGAATGAAATTTATATGTGATAAATTATCTGCTGATAAAGGGGAGTGCAAAGAAGTTACTTTTATAGATAAATATCTTGATAGTAATCATAATTACTATGATAAAGATGTTACTAAGTGGAAGTGTGGCAATTTTGTAAATTCTACGGACAATGATGCTTATACTGCTAACGTCACCCCTGATCATATTATAGGTGTTTCTCCAGACAAATATGTAGATGTAGTGACAATAAGAATAGGCCAGCGGTTTGTATGTAAACCAATGACAGGAAAGGATTCTAAAGTTTCATCACTTTGCCATGAATTAACACATTTAGTCAGATATGGCCCCAACGGTATGTATGGCGGTATGCAATCAGAGGATATGCCTGTTGATAAAGAGCTCCAGAATGCGAAAGAGTATGACATCTTTGCTGATAAATTAATAAAAAATAAGGATATGATACTCTTTGAAAATGCATATAATATTGAACGTTATTTTGAAATAGATTAATTACTCATATCCATTTGCTAATCTTATCGTTTATTATATGTAATTATA
>OKFA01000424.1_pt1 | contig 12339 bp, 9 predicted proteins | sample 1614731 | NCBI WGS metagenome assembly OKFA01 (sample SAMN04436965, study PRJEB24849) | human gut metagenome | biome: human gut; feature: NICU; material: stool | host: Homo sapiens | place: USA: Saint Louis, MO | collected 2010-03-22
TGATTAATAAGGAAATTCTTTAGATTTACAGACAAAATAACCAGCATAAAAAAGTGTGACACACATAACAGAATAGCCGGAAATGAATACCCATTATGAGTTACTCACTGAGGCGCCCCAGAGGTTAAAAAGTCATCAACAAATCATTAATAACAAATAAACAAACGATCACATACGGGCACGCTAAATAAATTTCGTTTTCACACTGGAATTCACTTATGAAAAATGAAAAGAGAAAGTCGGGAATTGAACCGAAGGTTTTTTTTCCGCCATTAATAATTGTTGGGATACTTTGTTGGCTAACAGTAAGAGATCTTGATGCCGCTAACGTCGTTATTAATGCGGTATTCAGTTATGTCACCAACGTCTGGGGTTGGGCATTCGAATGGTATATGGTCGTCATGCTCTTCGGCTGGTTCTGGTTAGTCTTTGGCCCGTATGCCAAAAAGAAATTAGGCGACGAAAAACCCGAGTTTAGTACCGCCAGCTGGATTTTTATGATGTTCGCCTCCTGTACATCCGCCGCGGTGCTGTTCTGGGGTTCCATCGAGATCTACTACTATATCTCTACCCCGCCGTTCGCTTTGGAGCCCAATTCCACGGGTGCGAAAGAGATCGGTCTGGCGTACAGCCTGTTCCACTGGGGGCCGTTGCCGTGGGCAACCTACAGCTTCCTTTCTGTGGCCTTCGCCTATTTCTTCTTTGTGCGCAAGATGGACGTCATACGTCCCAGCTCCACGCTGGTACCGTTAGTGGGCGAAAAGCATGCGAAAGGGCTGTTCGGCACCATCGTTGATAACTTCTACCTGGTGGCACTGATCTTCGCGATGGGTACCAGCCTCGGTCTGGCGACGCCGCTGGTAACTGAGTGTATGCAATGGCTGTTCGGTATTCCGCATACGCTGCAATTAGATGCCATCATCATTACCTGCTGGATCATTCTGAACGCCATTTGCGTAGCCTGTGGCCTGCAAAAAGGAGTCAGAATCGCCAGCGACGTGCGTAGCTACCTGAGCTTCCTGATGCTGGGCTGGGTGTTTATCGTCAGCGGCGCCAGCTTCATCATGAACTACTTCACCGACTCGGTCGGCATGCTGCTGATGTATCTGCCGCGCATGCTGTTCTATACCGATGCCATCGGCAAAGGCGGATTCCCGCAGGGCTGGACTGTTTTCTACTGGGCGTGGTGGGTCATTTACGCCATCCAGATGAGTATCTTCCTGGCGCGTATTTCTCGTGGCCGTACCGTACGTGAACTGTGCTTTGGGATGGTGCTGGGCCTGACCGCTTCCACCTGGATCCTGTGGACAGTCCTTGGCAGCAACACGCTGCTGCTGATGGATAAAAACATTCTCAACATCCCGCAGCTGATTGAACAACACGGCGTGGCGCGCGCCATTATCGAAACCTGGGCCGCCTTGCCATTCAGCACCGCCACCATGTGGGGCTTCTTTATCCTCTGCTTTATTGCCACCGTCACGCTAATTAACGCCTGCTCCTACACCCTGGCGATGTCCACCTGTCGCGAAGTTCGTGATGGTGAAGAACCGCCGCTGTTGGTGCGTATCGGTTGGTCCGTTCTGGTCGGCGTCATCGGCATCGTTCTGCTGGCGCTGGGCGGGCTGAAGCCGATACAGACCGCGATTATCGCCGGAGGATGCCCGCTGTTCTTCGTCAACATCATGGTGACGCTGTCCTTTATTAAAGACGCCAAAGTGCACTGGAAAGACAAGTAATTCTTATTAACCCAATTGATCAAGAGGCTGAAAGATGGATTTCAACTTAAATGACGAGCAGGAACTGTTTGTCGCCGGTATTCGTGAACTGATGGCCAGTGAGAACTGGGAAGCTTATTTTGCCGAGTGCGATCGCGACAGCATCTACCCTGAGCGTTTTGTAAAAGCACTGGCGGATATGGGCATCGATAGCCTGTTGATCCCGGAAGAACACGGCGGGCTGGAAGCCGGTTTTGTCACCGTTGCCGCCGTCTGGATGGAACTCGGACGTCTTGGCGCACCGACTTACGTGTTGTACCAATTACCTGGCGGTTTTAACACTTTTCTGCGTGAAGGTACCCAAGAGCAAATTGATAAAATCATGGCGTTCCAGGGGACCGGTAAGCAGATGTGGAACTCGGCGATCACAGAACCGGGAGCGGGATCGGATGTTGGCAGTCTGAAAACCACTTATACACGCAAAAATGGTAAGGTTTATCTTAATGGCAGTAAGTGCTTTATCACCAGTAGCGCCTATACCCCGTACATCGTAGTGATGGCGAGAGATGGTGCATCGCCGGATAAACCTGTTTATACCGAGTGGTTTGTTGACATGAGCAAGGCGGGTATCAAGGTCAACAAACTGGAGAAACTCGGTCTGCGCATGGATAGCTGCTGTGAAATCACCTTTGATGACGTTGAACTGGACGAGAAAGACATGTTCGGTCGGGAAGGTAATGGCTTCAATCGTGTGAAAGAAGAGTTTGACCATGAACGCTTCCTCGTCGCACTGACCAACTACGGTACGGCAATGTGCGCTTTTGAAGACGCAGCGCGTTATGCCAACCAACGCGTACAGTTTGGCGAAACGATCGGCCGTTTCCAGCTGATTCAGGAGAAGTTCGCGCACATGGCGATCAAACTGAACTCCATGAAAAACATGCTGCTGGAAGCCGCCTGGAAAGCAGATAACGGCACCATCACCTCCGGCGACGCTGCAATGTGCAAATACTTCTGCGCCAACGCGGCATTTGAAGTGGTAGACACCGCCATGCAGGTGCTGGGTGGCGTGGGTATCGCGGGTAACCATCGCATCACGCGCTTCTGGCGTGACCTGCGCGTTGACCGTGTTTCTGGTGGTTCTGACGAAATGCAGATCCTGACGTTGGGTCGTGCGGTATTGAAGCAATACCGTTGATTCGTTCGTTTCGTAGGCCGGATAAGGCGTTTACGCCACCATCCGGCAATATGCCCGGTGGCGCTGCGCTTACCGGGCCTACAAAAAAAACCAGGAGAAAAATGATGAATCATTTACCAATGCCATCCTTCGGCCCGCTATCCGGGGTACGCGTTGTCTTTTCAGGGATCGAAATTGCTGGTCCGTTCGCCGGACAGATGTTCGCCGAATGGGGTGCTGAGGTTATCTGGATTGAAAACGTCGCATGGGCCGATACCATCCGCGTGCAACCTAACTATCCGCAGCTCTCACGCCGTAATCTGCATGCCCTGTCGCTGAATATTTTCAAAGATGAAGGCCGGGAAGCGTTTCTGAAGCTGATGGAAACCACCGATATTTTCATTGAAGCCAGTAAAGGCCCGGCCTTTGCCCGCCGCGGTATTACCGATGAAGTACTGTGGGAACATAACCCAAAACTGGTTATCGCCCACCTTTCCGGCTTCGGCCAGTTTGGTACCGAGGAGTACACCAATCTTCCGGCGTATAACACCATCGCACAGGCGTTCAGTGGCTATCTGATCCAAAACGGTGACGTGGATCAGCCAATGCCAGCCTTTCCGTACACCGCCGATTACTTCTCCGGGATGACCGCGACGACAGCGGCGCTGGCGGCTCTGCACAAAGTCCGCGAAACGGGTAAAGGTGAAAGCATCGATATAGCCATGTACGAGGTGATGCTGCGCATGGGTCAGTATTTCATGATGGATTACTTCAACGGCGGCGAAATTTGCCCACGCATGACCAAAGGCAAAGACCCGTATTACGCTGGCTGCGGCCTGTATAAATGCGCCGATGGCTATATCGTCATGGAGCTGGTCGGCATCACGCAAATCAACGAGTGCTTCAAAGATATTGGCCTCGCCCACATTCTTGGCACACCGGAAGTACCGGAAGGCACCCAGCTTATCCATCGCGTGGAATGCCCTTACGGCCCGCTCGTGGAAGAGAAACTGGACGCGTGGCTGGCAACACACACCATCGCCGAAGTCCAGGCGCGTTTTGCTGAGCTGAATATCGCCTGCGCGAAGGTGCTGACCATTCCGGAACTGGAAGGCAACCCTCAGTACGTTGCTCGTGAATCCATTACTCAGTGGCAAACAATGGATGGCCGCACCTGCAAAGGGCCAAACATCATGCCGAAATTTAAAAACAACCCGGGGAAAATCTGGCGTGGCATGCCGTCACATGGCATGGATACTGCCGCCATTCTGAAAAACATTGGTTATAGCGAAGCAGACATAAATGAGCTGGTCGGCAAAGGCCTGGCCAGAGTTGAGGAATAAACGCGACGCGCTGACCGCTCATTGGTTAGCGCTCACGCCTGATTTCAGTGGATAAAGCAATATGGATATCGTTGGCGGACAAAACTTACGTCAGATGTGGGACGACCTGGCCGGGGTGTACGGAGATAAAACGGCGTTAATTTTCGAATCCTGCGAAGGAGTCGTTCGGCAGTTTAGCTATGCCTCGCTCAATGAAGAGATTAACCGCACGGCAAACCTGTTCCATTCCTTAGGGATCCGCAAGGGCGATAAGGTCGCATTGCATCTGGATAACTGTCCGGAATTCATTTTTTGCTGGTTTGGGCTGGCAAAAATTGGCGCCATTATGGTACCGATTAATGCCCGCTTACTGGGCGAAGAAAGTGCCTGGATCCTGCAAAACAGCCAGGTAAGTCTGCTGGTCACCAGCGCCCAGTTTTATCCTATGTACCGCCAGATACGGCTGGAAAATACCACACCGCTTAATCATATCTGTCTGATTGGCGAACAGCTTCCGGTTGACGACGGCGTGAGCCACTTTACCCAACTGCAATCCCGCCAGTCGACTACGCTGTGTTATACGCCCGCGTTATCCACTGACGATACGGCGGAAATTCTGTTTACCTCAGGCACCACTTCACGGCCTAAAGGGGTGGTGATTACCCACTACAACCTGCGTTTTGCAGGCTACTACACTTCCTGGCAAATCGCTCTGCGCGATGATGACGTCTACATGACGGTGATGCCCGCTTTTCATATCGACTGTCAGTGTACCGCCGCAATGCCCGCATTCTCCGCTGGCAGCACCTTTGTGCTGCTAGAGAAGTACAGTGCCAGGGCGTTCTGGAATCAAGTGCATAGATATAAGGCGACGGTTACCGAATGCATTCCGATGATGATCAGAACGCTGATGGTACAACCTGCCGCGCCAACCGACAGACAGCATCACCTGCGCGAGGTAATGTTCTATCTCAATTTATCCGCACAGGAAAAAGACGCCTTTACCGAACGCTTTGGCGTCAGGCTGCTGACCTCCTACGGTATGACTGAAACCATCGTCGGTATTATCGGCGACCGTCCCGGTGACAAACGACGCTGGCCCTCCATTGGCCGCGTGGGATTTAGCTATGAAGCCGAAATCCGTGACGATCACAACCGTCCCCTGCCCGCCGGAGAAATTGGCGAAATCTGTATTAAAGGCGTGCCGGGCAAAACAATCTTCAAAGAGTACTATGCCCAGCCGGAGGCTACCGCCAAAGCACTGGAACCTGAAGGCTGGTTACATACCGGAGATTCGGGCTATCAGGATGTGGATGGCTATTTTTATTTCGTCGACAGACGCTGCAACATGATTAAACGCGGCGGAGAAAATGTCTCCTGCGTCGAGCTGGAAAATATTATTTCTGCGCATCCGAAAATTCAGGACATTGTGGTTGTCGGTATTAAAGATTCAATCCGTGATGAAGCCATTAAAGCGTTTATCGTCCTTAATGAAGGTGAAACATTAAGCGAAGCCGAGTTCTTCAGCTTCTGCGAAAACAATATGGCGAAATTCAAGGTTCCCTCGTTTATGGAGATAAGAACCGACCTGCCGCGCAATTGTTCAGGAAAAATAATCAAAAAAAATCTGAAATAACCCTCCCGGTAGGAATTCCTCCTGCCGAGAAATCTATTTATCTGGAGATGAACTATGAGTGAATCATTACATCTGACCCATAACGGCCCGATTCTGGAAATTACCCTCGACCGGCCTAAAGCCAATGCCATTGATGCCAAAACCAGCTTTGCCATGGGTGAAGCGTTTCTTAATTTTCGTGATGACCCGGAATTACGCGTAGCGATAATCACCGGCGGCGGTGAGAAATTCTTTTCTGCGGGCTGGGACTTAAAAGCGGCAGCTGAAGGTGAAGCGCCGGATGCCGATTTTGGCCCAGGCGGCTTTGCCGGTTTAACCGAAATTTTCGACCTCGATAAACCGGTCATCGCTGCGGTAAACGGCTATGCGTTTGGCGGTGGTTTTGAATTGGCGCTGGCGGCGGATTTTATCGTCTGCGCGGAAAATGCCAGCTTCGCGCTACCGGAAGCCAAGCTCGGGATCGTGCCTGACAGCGGCGGCGTTCTCCGTCTGCCTAAACTGCTGCCACCGGCTATCGTCAACGAAATGGTGATGACCGGCAGACGAATGAGTGCCGAAGAAGCGCTGCGTTGGGGTATCGTCAACCGCATTGTCAGCCAGAGCAAACTGATGGATAGTGCGCGCGAACTGGCGCAGCAGCTGGTGAATAGCGCCCCACTGGCGATCGCCGCGCTGAAAGAGATTTATCGCGCGACCAGCGAAATGCCGGTAGAAGAAGGCTACCGCTACATCCGCAGCGGCGTGCTGAAGCACTATCCGTCAGTGCTGCACTCCGAAGATGCGCTCGAAGGACCGCAGGCGTTTGCGGAAAAACGCGATCCGGTGTGGAAAGGACGCTGATAACAGATGAGCTATTACGCCTTTGAAGGCCTGATTCCGGTAGTGCATCCAGAGGCGTATGTTCATCCCAGCGCTGTGTTGATTGGTGATGTGATCGTGGGGCTGGCGTCTACGTCGGCCCACATGCCTCACTGCGCGGTGACTATGGTCGCCTGATTCTGGAGGCAGGTTCTAACTTGCAGGATGGCTGCATCATGCACGGTTATTGCGACACTGACACCATCGTGCATGAGAATGGGCATATCGGCCATGGCGCAATCCTGCACGGTTGCGTGGTGGGCAGAGATGCGCTGATCGGCATGAACAGCGTCATTATGGACGGCGCAGTGATTGGTGAAGAGAGCATTGTCGCCGCCATGAGCTTTGTCAAAGCCGGATTTCAGGGGGAGGCAAGGCAGATGCTGGTGGGCTCACCCGCTCGCGTATTGCGTGAAGTCACAGATCAGGAGCTGCACTGGAAACGGCTGAACACCAAAGAGTATCAGGACCTTGCAACCCGCTGCCAAACAAGCCTACACGAGACGCAGCCATTAACGCGGGTCGAAAAAAACCGGCCGCGCCTGAAAGGCACGACGGACGTAAAACCCAAATCAGCACAGTAATTGATGCCGGATGCGCTCACGCTTATCCGGCCTACGCGTCAACCACCGTTTATGCCGCCATCAGGCAACTGACAATTAGCGACGCATACTCTTGGAGAGCATCATCTGCCATTTCTGCTCACGGTTGAGCTCTGTTGGGGGAACGGCAGACAGCCGCGGCGTTTTCGCCACACTCACCTTTTTTTCCTGCAAATTGTGGCTCAATCGGTTGTAGAGGTGAGAATCAATACTGATGACTTTTACCAGACGTTGGCACTGGCAGCCCCGGCCTGCAATCTGATTAGGGATCATCTTAACTTCACAAACAATTTCTCCCACTTCCGACAGAATATAAGAGAGCGTATTAATTGCTTTGCAGTGTTCAATATCAAAATGGCGGGAAATTTCCTTTGCGGTGATCCAACGATCTTCAGCCATCATCCAGTCAGCAATTAACAAATAAAGCGGTCTTTCAACATATTTTTCACACATAAGCACACCATTTCACAAATTAAAAATCTGGCTACGGCCTGTCCAAATTAATAAAAACTAAGCCATATTAAAATTGTGGATATAAAAGATAGTATGCGACTTGAATGTTGATTAGTGTGAGCAATATCGTGCTTATTACATTGAAAATGTGGTTATGAAACTGCATTTGGCCAGGAATGACCTTACGAGAGATAAAAAAAGGGTTTCTTTACAGAAACCCTTTCAAGATTATATTGCAGGTCCGGTTAACGCAATTATCACCGGACTCTTTGTTTATGACTTTTTGATCTGCGCGTGCATTTCCTGCACCGAGGTCACCTTCTCAGTGGCATCGGCATTCAGCGCCATCGCCGTCGCGAAACCGCCGTTCAGGGTAGTGTCATAATGCACTTTGTACTGCAGGGCGCTACGGCGAATCAGCTTGGAATCCTCAATCGCCTGACGACCTTCGGTGGTGTTGATGATGTAAGTGTACTCGCCATTCTTGATACGGTCCTGAATGTGCGGACGCCCTTCATGCACCTTATTCACCAGACGTGGATTGATACCCGCTTCGCCCAGCACAATCGCCGTGCCGTGCGTTGCATCCAGCTCAAAACCAAACTTCAGCAGTTTCGCCGCCAGGTCAACCACGCGCTCTTTATCGCCTTCGCGAACAGAGAGCAGCGCACGCCCCTGTTTTTTCATGGTGGAGCTACTGCCCAGCTGTGCCTTGGCGAACGCTTCCGCGAAGGTACGACCCACGCCCATCACTTCCCCGGTAGAGCGCATTTCTGGCCCTAACAGCGGGTCAACGCCCGGGAATTTGTTGAACGGCAGCACCACTTCTTTTACTGAGTAGTACGGCGGGATAACTTCTTTGGTTACGCCCTGCTGTGCCAGTGTTTTCCCGGCCATCACGCGCGCCGCAACTTTCGCCAGCGGTACGCCAGTTGCCTTGGAGACGAACGGAACGGTACGCGCCGCACGCGGGTTCACTTCAATCAGGTAAACTTCGTTATTCTTCACCGCAAACTGAACGTTCATCAGACCGCGAACCTGCAGTTCGAAGGCCAGTTTCTGCACCTGCTGACGCATCACATCCTGAATTTCCTGGCTCAGGGTGTACGCTGGCAGTGAACATGCGGAGTCACCGGAGTGTACACCCGCCTGTTCGATGTGCTCCATGATGCCGCCAATCAGCACCATTTCGCCGTCGCAGATAGCGTCCACGTCCACTTCAACCGCATCGTCAAGGAAACGGTCCAGCAGTACCGGCGCATCGTTAGAAACGCTGACCGCAGTCTGGAAGTAGCGACGCAGGTCGGCTTCGTCGTAGACAATTTCCATCGCGCGGCCGCCGAGAACATACGACGGACGCACCACCAGCGGGTAGCCAATCTCTTTCGCCTTCTCAACAGCCTGTTCGATAGCCGTTACGGTAGCGTTCGCCGGTTGCTTCAGCTTCAGACGGTCAACCGCCTGCTGGAAACGCTCACGGTCTTCCGCGCGGTCGATGGCATCCGGGCTGGTGCCGATTACCGGTACACCTGCCGCTTCCAGCGCACGCGCCAGCTTCAGCGGGGTCTGGCCGCCGTACTGTACGATGACGCCTTTCGGCTTCTCAATGCGCACGATTTCCAGTACGTCTTCCAGCGTGACCGGCTCGAAGTACAGGCGGTCGGAAGTGTCGTAATCAGTAGAGACGGTTTCCGGGTTACAGTTGACCATGATGGTCTCGTAGCCGTCTTCACGCAGCGCCAGCGAAGCGTGTACGCAGCAGTAGTCGAACTCAATGCCCTGACCGATACGGTTTGGACCACCACCCAGCACCATGATTTTATCGCGGTCGACGGACGGATTCGCTTCACACTCATCTTCATAAGTGGAGTACATATAAGCGGTGTCGGTCGCGAATTCTGCCGCACAGGTATCCACGCGCTTGTAGACCGGGTGAAGGTTATATTGGTCACGCAGTTTGCGGATTTCCGCTTCGCGAACGCCGGCCAGTTTTGCCAGACGCGCATCAGCGAAGCCTTTGCGCTTCAGTACGCGCAGGAAGTCAGCGTCGAGGCCGTTGATGCCAAGGTCAATGACTTTTTCTTCCAGGCGCACCAGCTCTTCAATCTGCACCAGGAACCAGCGGTCGATGTTGGTCAGGTTGAACACGCCATCGACGGACAGGCCAGCACGGAAGGCATCGGCGATGTACCAGATACGCTCAGCGCCAGCGTCTTTCAGTTCGCGACGGATTTTGGTCAGCGCTTCAGGGTCGTCCAGGCTGACTTTCGGGTCGAAGCCGGTCGCGCCCACTTCCAGACCGCGCAGCGCTTTCTGCAGCGATTCCTGCTGGGTGCGGCCAATCGCCATCACTTCACCAACAGATTTCATCTGCGTGGTCAGACGGTCATTAGCACCAACGAATTTCTCGAAGTTGAAGCGTGGAATTTTCGTCACAACGTAGTCGATGGACGGCTCAAACGAGGCCGGAGTACGGCCGCCGGTGATGTCGTTCATCAGTTCGTCGAGGGTGTAACCTACGGCCAGCTTGGCGGCGACTTTCGCAATCGGGAAGCCGGTAGCTTTGGACGCCAGCGCCGAGGAGCGGGATACGCGCGGGTTCATCTCGATGACAATCAGGCGACCGTTTTTCGGGTTTACCGCAAACTGGACGTTAGAACCGCCGGTTTCCACGCCGATTTCACGCAGTACCGCCATCGAGGCGTTACGCATGATTTGATATTCTTTGTCGGTCAGCGTTTGGGCTGGCGCGACAGTGATGGAGTCACCGGTGTGGATGCCCATCGCATCAAAGTTTTCGATAGAGCAGACGATGATGCAGTTGTCGTTTTTATCACGCACCACTTCCATCTCGTACTCTTTCCAGCCAATCAGCGATTCATCAATCAGCAGCTCGTTGGTTGGGGAAAGGTCCAGACCACGTTCGCAAATCTCTTCGAACTCTTCACGGTTATAAGCGATACCGCCGCCGGTGCCGCCCATGGTGAAGCTCGGTCGGATGATGCACGGGAAGCCCACGTCAGCAGCAACCGCCAGCGCTTCTTCCATGGTATGGGCGATGCCTGAACGCGCGGTGTCGAGACCAATCTTCTTCATCGCGATATCGAAGCGACGACGGTCTTCTGCTTTATCAATCGCATCAGCCGTGGCACCAATCATGGTCACGCCGAACTCAGCCAGCACGCCCTGACGCTCCAGTTCCAGCGCACAGTTCAGCGCCGTCTGACCGCCCATGGTTGGCAGCACCGCGTCCGGACGCTCTTTCTCAATAATTTTGCGTACTACTTCCCAGTGAATCGGCTCGATGTAGGTGGCATCGGCCATTTCCGGGTCGGTCATGATGGTTGCCGGGTTGGAGTTCACCAGAATAACGCGGTAACCCTCTTCACGCAGGGCTTTACACGCCTGTGCGCCGGAATAGTCAAACTCACACGCCTGACCGATAACAATCGGACCCGCGCCCAGAATCAGGATACTTTTTATGTCTGTACGTTTTGGCATGGCTCTTTTACTCCTGATTATTTCGCGGACTGACGGTATTGCTCAATTAACTCGATAAAGTGGTCGAACAGCGGTGCAGCGTCGTGCGGACCCGGACTCGCTTCAGGGTGCCCCTGGAAGCTGAATGCCGGTTTGTCGGTACGATGAATCCCCTGCAAGGTGCCGTCGAACAGTGACTTGTGGGTCACGCGCAGGTTGGCAGGCATGGAGGCTTCATCTACAGCAAAACCGTGGTTCTGCGCGGTGATCATCACGGTGTTGTTATCAATATCTTTTACCGGATGGTTGCCGCCGTGGTGGCCAAACTTCATCTTAATGGTCTTCGCACCGCTCGCCAGCGCCAACAGCTGATGGCCGAGGCAGATGCCAAATACCGGAATATCGGTTTCGAGGAATTTCTGAATCGCGGTAATCGCGTAGTCGCACGGCGCCGGGTCGCCAGGGCCGTTGGACAGGAAGATACCGTCCGGATTCATCTTCAGAACGTCTTCTGCTGAGGTTTTCGCTGGTACAACCGTCAGGCGGCAGCCGCGGTCCGCTAACATACGCAGAATGTTACGTTTAGCGCCGAAATCGTAAGCCACAACGTGGAACGGCAGTTCATCGGCAGATTTTGCTTCCGGCAGGTCACCCGCCAGCGTCCAGCTCCCCTGCGTCCAGCTATAAGGCTCCGCGGTGGTCACTTCTTTCGCCAGATCCATACCGTTCAGGCCAGGGAAAGCTTTTGCCTTTTCCAGTGCCAGCACCGCATCCGGGTTATCGCCCGCGATGATGCAGCCGTTCTGTGCGCCCTTTTCACGCAGCAAACGCGTCAGCTTACGAGTATCGATATCAGCAATCGCCACAATGTTATGGCGCTTCAGGTAAGAAGAGAGGTCTTCGGTATCGCGGAAGTTGCTGGCAATCAGCGGCAGGTCGCGGATGACCAGGCCTTGCGCATGTACCTGTGAAGATTCTGCATCGGCTTCATTGGTGCCGACATTACCGATATGAGGATAAGTAAGAGTGACGATTTGGCGGGAATAGGAAGGATCAGTGAGGATTTCTTGATAACCGGTCATTGAAGTATTGAAAA
>OKFA01000426.1_pt1 | contig 12279 bp, 10 predicted proteins | sample 1614731 | NCBI WGS metagenome assembly OKFA01 (sample SAMN04436965, study PRJEB24849) | human gut metagenome | biome: human gut; feature: NICU; material: stool | host: Homo sapiens | place: USA: Saint Louis, MO | collected 2010-03-22
CTCTTGTAAGGTAATTTCATTTCTATTCATTTCCAATTTATTTATAAAAGGTTTATTCTGCAATATAAATAAATTAGATGAATATAAGGGAGACGAATATATTTCTTATATTTGCGAGAAACTTCGCATTGAAAATTGCAATACGAATACACCATACTGACTATACTCATTGGTGGAATTAAATAATTGAACACTATATGTCACTGCCAATAAACATAGAAGACCTGCTGCATCGTAATAAAGTGGAAAGTAATCGGGATTTCTTGAAAGAATTGGACTTGACAGAAGGTCGCTGCACCGGAATTCCTACAATCCAAGATGGGCTGGCTAAAAACGGTTCACCACGTGCTTCTATCGAAACCGATGAGGAACGCAGTTACTTCCTCATGTTCATACCCGTACATGAAGGATGCGGTAATGTAGTCAGAATGAAGGACAATACCGGAACATCACTGAGTAATATGGGGCAGGATGAAACTAATGTTGCCCAAAGATTGCCCAAAGATTGCCCAAAGTACATTGGAAGCAATTATACAAGATCCATATATAACCATTGGACAGTTGAGTGAAGTGCTAAAACTTTCTGAGAGAACAATAAAAAATAGAATAGTGCTGCTTAAACGGGAGGGACTGATAACTCGGATTGGCAGTAGAACATCGGGGTACTGGGAAGTGTTTAACAACGTGTAATAGTCAAGACTTGTTCTGACAGTTGGTTTATTATTGGAGGCACTATAAAAGAAGAGTGGATATAATCTTTTGTAAGACTATATCCACTCTTTTATTTATTATCTTCTAATAACTTGTTTACTTTTAGTTATTAGTGATAGTAGAGCTTACAGGAACTGTAATGAAATCAGTCTTGATGGTACCCCAACCATATTCTACGGTAACTTTAACGTAGATATTGAATGCTGAAACTTTAGTACCATTGTTCTTGTAAGTGATGAAACCATACTGAGAAGTCTTAGCATCATCACCGCTACCCATTGTGGTATTTGTGTTAGCTTTCAACTCTACCGTTACAGGAACAGCCTGACGAACACCGTTCAAGTCACATTCTGCATTATCCACATCGGCAGTAATTGTGAATGGTCCGTAGAAGCCCCAGTAATTAGCATAGTCACTGAAGTAGCGATCACGCCAGTCGTAAGGAGCAATCAAGTCTTCCAAGCGGATGAATGAACCCTTTTCACCAAAGTCAACAGCGTCGATGAAGTTATCAGCAGCTTGTTCAGCAATGTTGACCGGACGGATGAAATTAGCCTGGAAGTGATCTTCATTATCAAATGTAATAGTAACTACCTTAGTCTCATCATCGCATACACGACCAGTAGCACCAATATAAGTGTACATAGCGCCAGTATTCAACAATTGCTTGGCAATAGCACTATTCTTGTTATAGGTTACAGTGTTAGGAGCGGTAGAACCAGCATTGTTAATAACAGCTATCTCTTCTTTTACGCCGCCTACTGTAGCGTATAATGTCGTACCATCTGCATCTGTTGTGAAGACTACATTAATATCACCAATCTTAGTGATATTCTTGATGTCATCAGCGCAGAAGAAGTATTCTATACCAGTCACTGCTTTGTCAAGTTTCAGTACGCCCGGAGTTCCTTCCGTACTATTCTTTGCCCAAGTTGTGAACGGAGAATTCAAATCATTAACAAATGTACAGTGAGTTGGGTCAGCATCTGTCGTGCTACTTGGTACGGCAACATTAAACTTGGTATAAGTTTTGTCTGCATCCCAATAGTTGGAGATGAAGTCGGCTTTTGCTACATTGTAAGACTTCTGGATATCTTCTACCGTAGCTTTCAGTACCAATTCAACATAAGCACCTGTTTGATTTTCACCTGCATAATATCTTACACGGTGAGTCAGCTGCTTGCTGGCATTTTCCCACAAAGCGTCTTTAGAGATAGTCCATTTGATTACGTGAGTAGCTTGAGTTTCTGCATCTGTTGTTTCTTCACAAGTACCCAAATCTGCCGGAGTCTGGTTTGCACCATAGTCGTAGAAATACGGATAAGTTGCGTGGAATTGTTCTTTACTCAAACCGATTTCATTGTATACCTGAACGTTCATATCCTTAACTGTTGACAGTTTTGAAGCTGCAGCATCATCGCAATCATACTTGAAGTTTTCGATAGTCAGTTCATATTGGTTAGTAACAGGAGCGCTTGTCTCATCTGCAATGAATACCTTGATGTAAGCTACCTTTACAAGGTTCTCGCCATCCATCAAACGAACACGTACGATAGGAGTACGGCCAATAGCTGCACGGCCTTCGGTTTCATACACTTTCGGGGTCAAAACGCCATCAGCCAAAGTCACGAAGTCTGCCTGATCGGTTACAGGATTACCTACCTTATAGTTCTTTACCACATCAAAAGCAAAGCTCAGGCCAAGTTTCTCCAAATCAGCAACCTTGATTTTGTCACCACCTTCACATGCCAATTCATGAGCTTCTACGCATTTCGTCAAGTCTAAGCTCTGGTTGTAAACAACAATGGTATCACAGTATGTTTTAGATTCTGCCTCAGTATTTCCTTCTGCCCAAACAACCTTTTGATTGTATGCGTCAGCATCTACAGCAGCAATTTTAGTTCTATAGTGCTCGTCTTTATCAGCGATACCTTTCTTTGCAGCTTCGGCAGCCGGGTCAGCGATAGCCAAGTCACTCAAATCTTTCTTGAATACTGTAGCATAATCAGAAGTAACATCTTCACCATTTTCTTTCTCTACATTCAATGCAAACACAGAAATCTTTTCTTCTGTAGCGGCTATTCCCTTGATATTGACTTTGACCTTCAAAATACCGTCCGTAAAGGAAACGAATTCGGGAGTCATTGCAAAATCATTGGAAGCAGCAGCACGTGAACTGATATAATCCACGTTCGGTTTCACCATGAATGAAAGTTTGTCTTTCAGTTCATTAACGTTGGCATTGGCCGGATTTACATGATATTCGGCATAGACAACCGGATTGATAGTGGTGCTGGTAGCTGCAGCTGTCGTTTTTTCCGATTTAGAATCCTTTTCAGATAAAGTCAGTGCTTTATAAGCATAGGAATCATAAGTCAACCCCTGCACACCATCAACATACACTTGCGGGATGAAAACCAAGCTACGCAAATTGTTGGTCTTTGAAATTGTAACACTGCCTGTCGTTCCATCAGCCTTTGTCACATTGTATAGAATCACATCATTGCCATCCTCTACAGCAGTAATGCCCGTACCTTTCCAAGAGATATTGGTAGATTCCTTTAAGGTACCATCAGCATTGTAGATGTCAAAGTTCCCAGTTGTTTCATTAGGCTTATAGTAGCAACCATCACCACCTTTTTCGCCAACGGCTTTATAAGCCTGTTTTACGTCATCTTTATACCAATAGCCATCCTCTCCGATGCTCCATACTGCAGCATTTGTGCCATTTGAGCCATTGGTAATTTCATAAGAATTACCATTGCTAAGAGTAATAGTGATGCCATTTGCTCCCTTGACTACCCCTGTTATTACGCTACCGTCTGAAATCAGCTTATTAATCTGATCTATAGCCTTAGCGTTTTCATCAATTTGCTTCTGTAAGTTTTCGATGTCATCATCATAATCCTTACAAGAAACAAATGTACCTGCAGTACCAACCATTAAGGCACTGAACAGGATCACACTTAGAAACTTTTTGTTCATAATTGAAAACTTTAAATTTATAAATTTAAAAAAATAAAAAGTGAATAATTTCTCATTTCTGGCATTCCTTTTCCCATAATGCTTTTGTTAAAAAATTCCGTTACTTCGCAGGTAACGGGAACCATCTTGAATCAATTATGTGAAAAGAAGTTTAATATAGTTGTAATGCCTCTATAATTGTTTATAACATTTTAAGTGATGAAAGATGAAAAGTGGCTTATAGGTGGAATTCTGATAATATGACCGAGAGGTAAAGTTACGATAAAGGGAAATCAAAATATTTATAGGGAAAGAAAGACTTAAAGTGTTATTTTGTAGAGTTTTGGCTTAAGGGGAAGTTGTTGAGAAATGAGCGAGAGGACTCTTCCCTTCAAGAGATGCTTCTTGCGGGAGGAATAAATATGGACACATCTAGGCCGCTTTGTCAATAAAAATAAAAAAATCTATGCCGAGATTCCATTGCTTTTTACAAAAGAAATTACCTTCTCATTTGCTTCATCAATCTTCTTGTCGTTGAAAGGTTTGAGATAGGTTTCAGTAACATTTATCGATGAATGTCCCATCGCTTCGGAAATAATGCCAGGGTGAATCTCACAATAATATGCCATTGTGGCCCACGTGTGTCTTGCCGAATACGAACTAAGATGTGAACTCATATTCAAATGTGTTTTTAAAGCTGACAGCTGATAGTTAAAACGCCTCAAAGCTGATTGATACTCTTTATAAGCCGCTTCTGTACCATCCTTGCTACGTAATATTGGGAATAAATAAGGTGAGTTCTCGTCCTTATTGGATGCCATGTGTACCAGCTGTAAGGCTTCAGGGGATAGAAGTACCCGTAAGGTGCGACCAGTCTTTCTTCTACGATAGGACAATACATTCCCTTGCAGGTCTTTCTTGTGCAAGAAAGCTAAATCGACAAATGGGAGACCACGCATCATAAACATAAAAACAAATAGCATTTTGGCCTTTTGAAGGCTTGAGGAAGGAATCCTTTTGGACAAATCCATTTCTGTCCCGCGAACTAAAGTTCCTATATCCGAAGCTTCCAAAGCTCTTTTCTTGTCTGCTTTAGTTCCTGTATACACATGTTCAAATAATCTAGGAGTATAACGGACACATCGTAAATCTACAGCTCGATTGTAAGCCGAGCGAATGACTTTCATATAGGTAGAAACGGTGTTCCAACTGCAATCTCGTTGACGCAGGTGCATTTCAAAACGTTTCAAAACCACTGGATTCAATTTGCGCAGATGCAAATCCCGATAGTTATTGAATGCGGAAAACACATTCAATGTAGATTGGTAAATATGGGCTGTTCCCCATCTCCCATTTTCTCGAAGCTCTCCAATAATAGTTGACAGCATTTCTTGTAAGGTAATCTCTTTCATCTTCAATTTAAATTATACATTCTCTTATTAATAATATGTATAAGTACAATCCCTTTATAATGCAGAACATACGTGCAAATACACTAATAATTGGGGCGAACAACAATCCCATTAACAAAAAAGTGCGCTTAATGCAGATTTTTCGATTAATTATAAAAAAAACAGCATTATTATTTGCTCATTTATAGAAAAACAATTATGTTTGCACGGAAAATTCCTCCGTTACCTGCGAAGTAACGGAATTTTTTAACAAAAGCATTGTGGGAAAAGGAATGCCGGAAATGAGAAATTATTCACTTTTTATTTTTTAAATTTATAAATTTAAAGTTTTTCAATTATGAACAAAAGTTTCTAAGTGTGACCCTGTTCAGTGCCTTGATGATAGGTGCGACAGGAACGTTCACGTCTTGTAAGGACTATGATGACGACATCAAGAACTTGCAGGAACAACTGGGCAAGAAAGCTTCACTTGAAGAGCTGGCTGCAAAAGTTTCGACTTTGGAGACAGCTGTCAACGATGCTAAAACAGCTGCCAACGAAGCTAAGGACAAGGCTCAGGAAGCTTTGGACAAGGCCGGTTCGGCAGAAGGTGGTGTTTCTGATGACGACTTGAAAGCTCTGAAGAAAGAACTGCAAGACCAAATCGACAAGTTGGCTTCTTTGGACATCGTAAACCAAAAGATTGCGGCTCTGAAAGAAGAATTGAAAGGCGACTTCGTTACAGACGAGAAGCTGAAGGACTTGGCTGCTGAAATTGACAAGGTAAGTGCTGAGGTGATGTCCCTGATTGGTCATCGTCTGACCAGCCTGGCCGTAATCCCTACCAGCCACATCAACGGTATTGCCGCCATCACGCTGACTACCCTGCAATATACCCCGCAGAAGTATCAGGCTATGGCTAAGCATACAACTCAAGACCACACTACGACTCCGGTTTTGGACCACGTAAATGCTGCTGCTACAGCTAACTTTATTTCTACAGATTACAACGAGGCTTATTTCCATGTAAGCCCCAGCGTAGGTGTCCGTACTTCAGATATTGAATTGCCCTCATTTGATTGCATCACATCTGAAAATATTATGACCAAGGCTACCGGTGCTGATATTAAGACTAACAGCCCGATTCAACCGGTTAAGTACGACATCAATAAGGACGTGCTGACAGTAAAATTCAAAAAGACAGTCAAGGGTTCTATCGCTGCAACGACTGCCGGCGACAAGGAAAAGTTCTACATGGCATCTTTGAAAGCTCCTATCGCTGCTGAAAACTATACAGCTGCTGAAAAGAAAGCTTTTGACGAACAAGGTACTAAGGTGTATGTGAACTCTGAATATGTACGTCTGCACGAAGAGGTTAAGGTTCCGTATCTGGTTAATAGCAAAACTGACTTTAGCAAAACTATGACCGGTAAGTTTGCCGATGAAATCCAGAACGACGGCAAAGAAGACTTCTATGTACACTATCATGACTCTGTATGCGTATACGAATCTAAAGCCAACGAATATGTAGACTTTAAGCAACCTTATAACGAGCCGCTTGATTTGAAGAAATTGGTGAAGGTTTGTGTTACAGACGCTAAAGATGCTAAAACTAACCACGCTAACCATGCAAATCTGGCAAACTACAAGGATTATGGTCTGACATTCCGTTTCTACATCCCTACTGCTCCTTATAACACATTGGGTGGCGTAGATGGTAACACCAACAAGACAGACCAGCAGAAATTTGCCAAGCTGGATTCTCACGAAAACGGTATCATGTCTTCCAAGGTTTACACTGTCGAAGGTACTTCTGCAACAGCTGTAGGTCGTGAGCCTATCGTTCGCGTGGAACTGGTGGATACAGTAAACAATGCTTTGGTTGCCATGCGTTACCTGAAAGTGAAATGGGTGAAAGAAGCTGGCGAGAGAGAGTTGTCTCATGCTTTTGCTGATTCTATCTATTACTGCAGCAACTACACCGGTCGCATCGGTACTCAGGAAATGAATGAGGACATCTACGACAAGGCTAAAGAAGGTGGTATGACCAAGCAGGAATTCCACGCCGTTTATACTCAATTTGATGGTACAAAGGGTGCCGGCGAAGGTACGGCTTCTGTGATTGCCAACTCTGAAGCTGGTGTAGAATCTTACAACATCATCTGGACACTGACTCATGCAGACATCGTTAAGAAGTATCCGAACTGGAACAACCAGGAAAAGATGAGCTTCAGCAAGGTTTGCTACTACTCCGATCCTACAGGTGCATATCCTACATTGAAGATTACTTTGACACGTACTATCTACAAGCCGGTATTCAACCTCTGGGGTTACGATGGCCGCTACTGGAAGAACGACAATGAATGGTCCACATTCAATGTAAACCCGATTGTTTACAATACCGAGGAATCCAACCCGGCATGGTCTAACAATACAGAGAATAACCCGACATGTAACATCTACACAGACTTGCTGAACGGTTTCCTGAACGACCTCGGAGTTAAACCGACAACCGGTTTGGGCGGCGCAATCTGGTATGCCGATGCACTGCGTGCCGGTAAGAAGTTCTTCTATTCCGGACTGTATCCTTATGCTGCCAGCGGCCACCAGGGTGTGAAAGGTGGTGCTTATTCAGAGGAAGGTGCCCGCTTCGTGTTCGACAAAGAAAAACTGGAAGCTGCCAATTCTGCTTACAAGTACGAATATTTCAACGGTACAAGCGTTGTTGAAAAGACTGCGACTGTAAGTCCTGACGGAACAATCCTGTACATCGACGGCAAGAAAGCTGCTGAGATTGTGAACTACGCTCCCAACAAGCTGGATGCCAATGAAATCACTTACAACATCAAGTTGGAAGAAGTAAACCCGACTCACGCACCGCGTAGCGGCGACGCTCCGACAGAAGCTGCCAAGGCTCTCGTAGGCAAGTATGTCCCCATCAAGTTGGTTGCCGACGTATGCTACAAAGATGCTTGTGCTGCTGGTTCTCTGCTGGCTGCTGCCCACACTGCAACTATCAAGGAATATGATGCATTTATCATCGAACCGTTGACAGTAACTACAGGTGAAACTGAGAACTTTACTGATGCAACTGTAGGTGGTAGTACAATTGACGTTAAGGGTGCTTTCACTTATGTTTCTTGGAATGCTGACGAATCAGGCAAGAAGTATATTGTAGCCAATACTACCGGCTTGCAGAAAGCTTTGTGGGAATTCTACGAAGTAGTTCCGGGCGAATGGATGACAGACCAAATCAAGTCTAACTTGAAACTGGTTAACGGTAACTTGGTTCCGACTGATGGTGTAACAAACGGTCCTCTGCCTTCTAATACCAAGGTTGTTTACAACCAGGCAGATGAAACTCTGACTTACAACAACTACAGCGGTACTCCGGTTAACTGGGATTACAAATTGTTCATCCCTGTGAAGTTCGGTTACAAGTGGAAGACATTCACTTTGACATTCGAAGTTGATGTTAAGAAGAACTCTGGTACTCCTGCTCAAAGATAATCATCACTGCAGATAACTAATAAAAGAGAGTGTTTCCGGAAAAGAAGCACTCTCTTTTCTATAAAAACAAAAGAACAATGAGACGAACGATTTTGGCTATGTTGACAATAGCTTTCGGTTTTTTATATTCTTGTACCAATACTAACAGTACAGAGTCTACTCATTCTTTCGCCGGTACATTCATAACGGAAAATGGCGTGAGGTTTGAACTCCGTGCAGACTCAACCACCCTCATCACTTTCTCTGATTCAGTGAAGTATGAAGGTACATGGAAGTCTTGCAAGGCCGAAGACCACTTAGAGTATGCCAATATCGAATTTGGAGGTTATCAGGAATACTATTATTTAAAAGATGAAAAGCTTTACCGAAGTGAGCGCGAAATGCGCCACGATGCTTTGGGAACAAAAGTGAAATATCAGGAATAAACTGAAGAGTAAAACATTTGCATAGAAGAGGCTATCTCAAGTGCATTTTGAGACAGCCTCTTGCTTTTTTCAGCAATTCACCATTTAGACAGTTGTACGCAGCAAAAGTGACAAGAATTTATAAGAGTTTGAACAATATAACAAGCTATCTTCTTATGTACTCAGCAGAATCAAGCAAAGCCGGCCTAGAAATATAGTGTGATTCTCATAAGAGATTATATGCTTAGCCCAAAAGCCACTGAAAGAATTATCACAGAGGCCGTTGAAGCAGTGAAGGACTGGCAGGCTTTAAGAGTAAAGCCAGAAATAGGTAAACAGGAAATGGATAGATTCATAAACTTATTCTAGCTAATTTATACCCGAAAAGATATAATCTCTTTCTCCTTTAATCTTTTTATACCCTTATGGGTGTAATAACGAAAATATATTCTATCTTTGTACCCCAAAGGGTATAAAAATGGAATATACGGAACAAACAACATTATCCAAATATGTAAAAGCGATGCGTAAGCAGTACAATCTGACCCAAGTGGAACTTTCGGAAAAGTCAGGAGTAGGCTTGCGCTTTGTCCGTGAATTGGAGCAAGGCAAACAGACGCTGCGGTTGGACAAGGTAAACCAGCTACTGTCTTTGTTCGGCAGCGAAGTTGGCGCAGTACCTATAACTAAAACTGACGAATGATGAAGCAGGCATTGATAAATCTCCGAGGAATAAAAGCCGGTATCCTCACAGAGGATGAGGATGGCTATACCTTCCAGTACGATACGGAATTCCTGCAGTCGGATGTTGCAGAAGCTGTCAGTCTCACATTACCCTTGACAGAGAAAGCCTATCACGACAAAGTGCTGTTTCCTTTTTTCGACGGGCTGATACCCGAAGGATGGCTGCTTGACATTGCGGAAAAGAACTGGAAAATAGATGCACGTGACCGAATGTCACTGTTGCTGGCGTGCTGTAAAGACTGTATCGGTGCAGTGGGTATCGAACCTATAAATGAGGAGGATTAAAAATGGCAAAATGTCTGTATTGCTACAAAGAACTGAATGGAAATGAGAGGGATTTCCACAAGGCTTGCTCAAAAAAGATATTCGGGACACTAGAGGCGCCTATATTGCCTTATACGCACAATAATCTCAACGATTTGGCAAGGCAGGTAATTCGCAGTCAGACCACACTGACCGGAGTGCAGGCCAAATTATCATTGGATATCAACAAAGGAAGTAAAAACGAGCCTGGACGATTTACGATTGTAGGCTTATGGGGGCGCTATATTTTGAAGCCGCAAACCGAACGGTTCGGCAATCTTCCCGAATTAGAGGATCTGACAATGCATCTTGCGGAGATAGCCAAGATACGAGTTGTGCCGCATAGCCTCATCCGCTTTGAGGATGGTGAATTATGCTATATCACCCGGCGCATAGACCGCACGAATGAAGGAGGGAAATTGGCTATGGAAGACATGTGCCAACTTTCTGAAAAACTCACTGAACAAAAATACAAAGGTTCTTATGAACAGATTGCGAAGTTAGTGCTGAGATATTCATCCGCTCCCAAATTGGACCTGGTGAATTTCTGGGAGCAAGTCGTCTTTTCATGGATAACCGGTAATGCCGACATGCATTTGAAGAACTTCTCGCTTTATAGTCCCCAACAAGAGGTATATACGCTCACACCAGCATATGACATGCTGTCTACCGCATTGGTGATGCCTGAAGACACCGAAGAACTTGCACTTACACTAAACGGCAAAAAACGTAAATTGAGGAAGGCTGACTTTGTCATGTCCATGCGGGCGTCGGGATTGGACGAAAAAGTAATAGAAAACCTCTTCAAGAAACTCTTGAAAGTAGAAACCAAATGGATGGAGTTCATCAGTCTCTCTTTTCTACCGGAGGAGATGCAAATATCATATAAAGACATGATAAGCATAAAACTCAATATGCTGAAATGATACGAAACCCAACAAGGATTTCCTCTTTCTATCACCCTTCTCTCTTTACTTCAATCCACCTTCTGAAGAAAGGGTCATCCAGTTCATACCCCTCATTACGTATCACATATCCTTGTTGTCCAAGTCGCTTCAAACTACTGAAAGCAGTACTTGGAGAATCAATACCGACACCTTGTAGAAAAGGAAGACTGGACGGAGTCCCCATCTGCATAGTTAAGCCTATCAAGACTTTTTTATCTGTTTTATTGAAAGTGCTCCATAAACGTTCATAATCCATATCGTGTACATGAGTCAACTCCGTAATGGCAGTTTCCACCAAAGTATCACTGTAACCGTTTTGTTTCCAGTTATTCCATGTCTGGTAAGCCAGTTGCTGGGTGTAATAGGGATGACAATTGGTGAACGACAGAATGCTGCGGCCTATCGTTTCAGCATCCATATCCTCACCCAAGAGAAGAAAGCCATTCTTGAGAAACTCATAGAAGTTATCTTGAGGAATCTTACCCAACTTCATCAAATATCCAAAATGATAGAAAGGGGATTTCTTTTTTTCGAAGATTTCCTGCATCATCGATTCCTGGCTACCTAAGAAAATGTAATTGGCATGGTTGTAAGTCTGTAGAATAGACCTCAATTTTTTATCCAGATTCTTGTCCAATGTACGTATTTCTTGGAATTCGTCCAGTACTACAATCGGTTTCTTGTGTGGATTCTTCATTCCCAGTTTATCAATCAGTGTGAATACATCCTCTAACAGAATGAAGCCATCCATTGACGGCTGAAATGAAACTTCTATGCCATCCGTCATGGGATTGGTTGAAATGGTGGGGATAAAACGAAAGTGAGTGATAAGATGTTTCAGACGTTCCATAGGATATTGCTGAAGCATAATCCACAATAATCGTGCGGCAAAGTCGGCAGTGCCTGTTACCAACTGCAGGTTCAACTGAAAAACGGGACGTGACAATCCTTTCGTTACTTTTTGAACGAGGCTGGTCTTGCCGAAACGTCGTGGGCTAATAAGTATCAGGTGATTCTCACTTGCAAGTATCTCTCTTACTTTTTCTTGTTCCGCTACTCTATCCGTAAAGTATTCACCGTCTACAATTGTACCGAATTTAAATGGATTATTCATATTGCGACTTTTTTCAATGCGACTTTTTTCGCAAATATAAGAAATATATTTGAGTTCATTCTGAAAGACTGGCTAAAATGAAGAAATACATTATAAACTTCTGTTTTGCTTCATTTTATTGTATATACTTGTAAGGTAAACCTTTTATAAATAAATTGGAAATGAATAGAAATGAAATTACCTTACAAGAG
>OKFA01000462.1_pt1 | contig 10586 bp, 10 predicted proteins | sample 1614731 | NCBI WGS metagenome assembly OKFA01 (sample SAMN04436965, study PRJEB24849) | human gut metagenome | biome: human gut; feature: NICU; material: stool | host: Homo sapiens | place: USA: Saint Louis, MO | collected 2010-03-22
GCTACAAATTATGCCTTAAAACGCTATGAGCGAGGCTGTAAGCGATTTTCATGATATGGGTAATGCGATTGCATACCTTGGAAAGAAAAACGCGCTACGGGCTTCCTGTGCGATATTTACGAATTTAGTGCTTTACAACTCAATTTTGATGTTGAGTACATGCGTGTTCCCTTCCCTGTTTGCGCTTTACCACGTTCTTTTGCCAGGTAAGAAAGCCAGAATACCGGACCTTCGAGTGATGAAGGATGTTCACGATGAATGACGTAGTGATCGGGATAGTCTTTAGTGGCTTTAGACAAGTTTACCAGCGTTGCTTTACCACCTGTCAGTTTCATCCAGATTTCCGTAATAATACCAGCGATCCCTCTTTCTGGCGTTCCAAACCATCTTACCGAACGATGTGGAAGTGCAATCCAGCAATGGTAATGGGGTTGTGAAGCCTTTTCCTGTTCGCAAACCCAACCGTAAGCAAAATCGATGATAGGTTCTGATAAACCGTTGTTTCCAGACTCCAGGCGGTCACGTAATCGTTTGAACAGGTTGCGTATGTATTTGTTACCTGCTTCAACAGAAGTGAACTCAGGGAGGTGGAGATCAAAACGGGTCAGGAACACTCGACTGTAGAGCTTCAGGATTGCGTTCAGTTCGTTGATTGTTGAAATAAGTATGTCATGACGAACACCAGAGCCGATTCTTGTGTTAATCCGGTATGCATGACCATCATGAACAAAGGAGTTGCCATTAATTGTTTTGTAACGTCCGTGTTCATGGTAGACGGTACGAAAACTTGTTGCCGATAAAACCGACGATTCGAATAGGGTTTGTGATTGTTGCATCATTGTTAAATTAACCTTTTTGTACTCAGAAAGAGATCACACCTCCTACATAGTTACTACCTAAAACCACGGTAAAACGATGGCATTTGCGATAGCGCAAAGCCGCCTTGCATCTGACGTTGGGGATGTTTTCGAGGAGAGAAATACTACGGAACAAAGTTTACGGAAATATTTATAATAACTCATTATCATATCAGAAGGAGTGAAAGGGGGCAACGGAAATCATGCCTTGATAAAAGAGGGATGATGATTGTGTGGGGTGTTGGTAACAACGGAGAAATTCAAAGGGATTTACAATCTTGTCTTTGGCTTCCTTCCGGCATACACAGTTGAGTGGGAGCTGTAATTTTCAACATTGCAGTAACCTGATTGTTCACAGTGTACATCGGCAAATATCAATTATACCTATTACACTTCAGTGAACACCGACGGTAACCTGATTGACTTCGTGGTGTTCGGCATCCTGCATGGACTCTCTACCAAGTGGTATCTGGTCCCTGTTGTGGCGGCGATCTGGTTCGCGGTGTACTACGTCATCTTCCGTTTCGCCATCACACGCTTCAATTTGAAGACACCAGGTCGGGACGTCGAAATTGCCAGCAATATCGAAAAAGTAATGGCTGGAGCGCCGGGTAAATCCGGTTACAACGTCCCTGCCATTCTGGCGGCGCTTGGCGGTGCGGAAAACATCGTCAACCTGGATAACTGCATTACCCGTCTGCGTTTGTCAGTGAAGGATATGTCTCTTGTGAATGTACAGGCACTGAAGGAAAATCGCGCCATTGGCGTAGTGCAACTCAATCAGCATAATCTTCAGGTCGTTATTGGCCCCCAGGTCCAGTCAGTGAAAGACGAGATCGCAGTTCTGATGAACACCGTACAAGCTTAAGGACAATGATATGTTTGATTTTTCAAAGGTTGTGGACAGGCATGGTACCTGGTGTACTCAGTGGGATTACGTTGCCGACCGTTTTGGTTCAGCCGACCTGCTGCCATTCACCATCTCCGATATGGATTTTGCCACCGCACCCTGTATTCTGGAGGCGCTGACTCAGCGCCTGTCACATGGCGTGTTGGGTTACAGTCGCTGGAAAAATGATGAATTTCTTGCGGCAATTAGTCACTGGTTTCTATCGCGTCATAATACCCAAATCGATCCTCAGTCGCTGGTTTATGGCCCCTCGGTCATCTATATGGTATCGGAGCTGATCCGCCAGTGGTCTTCTGCGGGTGATGCGGTGGTGATTCATACGCCGGCGTACGACGCGTTTTACAAAGCAATTGAAGGTAATCAACGCGTGGTGCGCGCTGTCGAACTGGAAAAACGCACTGACGGTTGGTACTGCGACATGGCCGCGCTCGAGAATGCCCTGTCTCGTCCAGAGAGCAAAATTCTTCTGCTCTGTAGCCCACAAAATCCGACGGGCAAAGTGTGGACGCGTGATGAGCTGGAAACCATGGCAGAACTGTGTCAGCGCCATGGTGTAAAAGTTATTTCCGATGAGATCCATATGGATATGGCATGGGGGGATCACCCACATATCCCCTGGAGTAACGTCGCGCGTGACAGCTGGGCGCTGCTCACTTCCGGATCAAAAAGTTTTAATATTCCGGCACTGACCGGGGCTTACGGAATTATTGAAGACGCTCAAAGCCGTAACGATTATCTCAGCGCATTAAAAGGTCGCGATGGCCTTTCCTCACCAGCAGTACTCGCGCTGAGCGCACATATTGCCGCCTATCATCAGGGCGCAAGCTGGCTTGATGCGCTGCGGGATTACCTTACCAGCAATCTGCATTACGTCGCCCGCGAGCTTAATGCCGCATTCCCCGAACTGAACTGGCGGGTTCCGCAATCCACCTATCTGGCATGGATTGACCTGCGTCCGCTCAACATTGATGACCACGCATTGCAGGAAGCGCTCATCCACCAGCAGAAAGTCGCCATCATGCCCGGATACACATACGGCGAAGAAGGACGCGGTTTTGTGCGCCTGAATGCCGGATGTCCACGATCCAAACTTGAAAAAGGCGTTCAGGGGTTGATTAACGGCATACGTTCTGTACGCTAATAAAGTTTGCGCAATGAAATTAGTCATTGCGCAACATAGATTTTTATCCCGATTTTTTCTTATAATACGACGCACTTTACCTAAATACACGAGTGCGACCATGATTGATACTTCCCTCCCCTTGACCGACGTCCATCGCCACCTTGATGGTAACATCCGTGCCCAAACGATTCTGGATCTGGGTCGTCAGTTCAATTTAACGCTCCCGGCACAAACGTTGGAAACGCTGATCCCTCATGTGCAAGTGACATCCACTGAGCCAGATTTAGTGAGTTTTTTATCCAAGCTCGACTGGGGCGTGAAGGTACTGGCCTCGCTGGATGCCTGTCGCCGCGTGGCATTTGAAAATATTGAGGATGCAGCACGTAACGGTCTGCACTATGTAGAATTACGTTTTTCACCAGGCTATATGGCGATGGCGCATCAACTCCCGGTGGCAGGTGTGGTTGAAGCCGTCATCGCAGGCGTGCGCGAGGGCTGCAAGACCTTTGGCGTCGAAGCACGCTTAATTGGCATTATGAGCCGTACTTTTGGCGAAGCCGCCTGTCTGCAGGAACTGGATGCGCTGTTAGCCCACCGGGATCATATTACGGCACTGGATCTAGCCGGTGACGAACTGGGATTCCCTGGCAGTCTGTTCCTGTCCCATTTCAACCAGGCACGCGACGCCGGCTGGCATATTACCGTGCATGCGGGCGAAGCCGCGGGACCAGAAAGCATCTGGCAGGCCATTAAAGAGCTGGGCGCTGAGCGTATTGGTCACGGCGTTAAAGCCGTTGAAGATCGTGCGTTGATGGATTATCTCGCCGAGCATCGTATCGGCATCGAATCCTGCCTGACATCAAACATTCAGACCAGCACCGTTGCCTCACTAGCGAACCATCCGCTGAAGACGTTCCTTGAGCATGGCGTTATTGCCAGTTTGAATACGGACGACCCGGCTGTTCAGGGTGTGGATATTATTCACGAGTACACCATTGCCGCACCAGCTGCAGGCCTAACGCACGAACAGATCCGCCAGGCGCAAATCAACGGTCTGGAAATGGCATTCCTGAGTAACGAAGAAAAACAAGCCTTGCGCGAGAAAGTCACCGCAGCGTAACGGGTAAAGTGCTGAATGGCGCTAACGCTTATCCGGCCTACGTTGGTTTTCATTGTAGGCCGGATAAAATGCCTGAGCATCTCCATCCGGCATTAGTCCAATCAAGCAAGGCACAGCGTCGAACGATGTTTCGCAGATTCGATACCCAGCTCAATCAGCTCCATAATTTGGATAGCCTGTCTCGCCGGTACCGGGTTTTCACCGTTACCGTTTAGCGCATCACGAATGCCAGCATAGTACGCCGGATAGTTGCCTGGTACAGTAAGCCAGGTTTCTTCAACCTGCTCTTCGCCTTCTACTCGCGTCAAAACGCCATCGCGCATATCATAACCCCAGTCTTCCTGTGGTAGTCGCTCGCCATTTTTCAGACGCTCTTCCTGCGGGTCAAGACCATACTTCACATAGCTGCCACGCGATCCGTGCACAATATAACGGGCCGATTCTGCGGCAGCGAGCATGGTGCCATGCAGGATCACACGACGCTGCGGATACGTCAGGATGGCATGGAAGTAATCCGTCGCCTGCGCGCCTGGACGCAACTGGGCCAGGTCTACCGTCAGGCTGACGGGCAAACCAAACAGATTAATCGCCTGATCCAAAAGATGCGGTGCTAAATCGTACCAGATACCGCTTCCCGGACCGCCCTGTTCACGCCAACGGTCACGAACCTGCGGGCGGAAACGATCGAAATGGGATTCGAAATACGCCACCTCTCCCAAAACACCATCCGCCAGCAGAGCTTTCAGCGTCAGAAAATCACTGTCCCAGCGACGGTTATGGAACACAGACAGCACGCGCCCGAGGCTGCGCGCCAACGTATCCAGCTCACGAGCTTGTGACAGTGTCACAGTAAAAGGCTTATCAACAACCACATGTTTGCCCGCTTCCAGCGCAGCTTTCGCTAATGGAAAGTGTGTGTCATTAGGCGTGGGGATCACAATCAGGTCGATATTTGGATCGTTAAAAAGATGCTTAGGCTCAGCAACAACCGCCACCGTAGGCCAGTCTGCCTTCACTTTTGCTTCATCACTACTGGAAACTGCAGCCAGTTCCAGGCCCGGCGTGCCCACAATCAGGGGGGCATGGAAGGTTTTACTGGCATAACCATAGCCAATTAGCCCAACGCGGATGTTGTCACTCATGTTATTGCCTCTCAATTCAGGACTGACCTATTTCACACCATACCTTGCAACGTCTCAATAGTTTAATAACCTTTGCGCTACAAAGGTTGTTTTTAACTTAAGTCAAACATATGCCACTTATGCTTAACTTGCAGCGAAAAAGAGGGAGAAATCGTTCCCAACCATCTTGCTGTATTAATGAGAGATTAGTAACATTTGCAGCCTATGTTTATGGATAAATCAAAGCAAATGTCATCAGTAATGAATCGTCTTATTGAATTAACAGGTTGGATTGTTCTCGCCGTCTCCGTGATCCTGCTGGGTGTTGCCAATCATATTGACAATTACCAGCCACCAGAGCCCGTTGCGGCAGTGCAGAAGAAATAAGCATCCGCAACCTTTTATTGCCCGGCAATTAACATTGGTAGTTGCAGGGTTTGCCGGTAAAAGATCGCTTTCTGTCAAAAAAAGCGAATTATGCCGCATCCCGCTCCGCTGCATATTGCCAGCGATCGCTAAGCGCGTTACCCTTGCCGAAGACGCGCATAGCGCCTGCTTTTTCACAGGTATGAACACTCTTCTTACATTTGCACGTAAATCCGCTTTTACCTGTGCACATTGTTTATTTTTATATTTTCTACTCCGTTGGTATTATTTTATTAATATGGATCTGCATTTATGACTGTTCAGGATTACTTATTAAAATTCCGCAAAATTAGTTCACTCGAAAGTCTGGAAAAACTTTTCGACCATTTAAACTACACGCTCACCGACGATAGCGACATGATCAATATGTACCGTGCCGCAGACCATCGCCGTGCGGAGCTTATATCCGGAGGCCGTCTGTTTGATGTTGGTCAGGTACCTAAATCAGTCTGGCATTACGTGCAATAGAGAAGAAAGTAGCGCTCAACGTTAAAAGCTTTATAATAATCGCCCCAAAATGAATGGCATGATTGCGCGCGTAAACTGGAGAAGAGATGACTACCACACCGGCACAACGTATCGGAGGTTGGCTACTTGGGCCACTGGCCTGGCTGTTAGTCGCGTTGTTGAGCGCTTCGCTGGCGTTATTACTTTATGTCACTGCGCTGGCAACACCGCAAACCTTCAAAACGCTGGGTGAGCAAAGTACAGCAAATTTGCTGTTATGGGGCGTCTCCTTTGTTACCGCGATCGCCATGTGGTATTACACACTGTGGCTGACAATTGCGTTTTTCAAACGCAGAGCCTGTGTGCCCAAGCATTACATTCTGTGGCTGCTGATCTCCGTGTTGCTGGCGATTAAAGCGTTTGCGTTTTCACCTGTCCCAGACGCTTTTGCCGTGCGCCAACTGCTGTTCCCATTACTGGCCGCAGCACTGTTGGTGCCCTACTTCAAGCGATCGCAGCGCGTTAAATCGACGTTTGTGAACCCGTAATAACCCTACAGTTAACCTGTTGTCGCCTGTTGTAGATTGTCAGATAATAGGCGGCTTTTTTATTTCAGGCCGAAAAATGACTGATTACCTGCTGCTGTTTGTCGGAACTGTACTGGTCAATAACTTTGTACTGGTCAAGTTTCTGGGCCTCTGCCCGTTTATGGGCGTTTCCAAAAAACTGGAAACCGCAATGGGTATGGGCCTTGCCACGACGTTTGTCATGACACTGGCATCCATCTGCGCATGGCTGATTGATACCTGGATCCTAATCCCGCTCAATCTCATCTATCTGCGCACGCTGGCTTTTATTCTGGTTATCGCAGTCGTCGTGCAGTTTACCGAAATGGTTGTGCGCAAAACCAGCCCTGCGCTGTACCGCCTGCTGGGGATCTTCCTACCGCTGATCACGACTAACTGCGCAGTGTTAGGTGTGGCGCTGCTGAACATCAACCTCGGCCATAACTTTTTACAGTCGGCGCTATACGGTTTTTCCGCCGCCGTCGGCTTCTCGCTGGTGATGGTACTGTTCGCCGCGATCCGCGAACGCCTCGCCGTGGCGGACGTCCCGGCGCCGTTTCGCGGGAATGCGATTGCGCTGATTACCGCTGGTTTAATGTCATTGGCCTTTATGGGCTTTAGTGGTTTGGTGAAGTTGTAATGAATGCTATCTGGATTGCCGTTGCCGCAGTGAGTGTACTGGGTCTGGCGTTCGGCGCTATTTTGGGGTACGCCTCACGACGTTTTGCCGTTGAAGATGATCCGGTCGTGGAGAAAATTGATGAAATTCTCCCGCAAAGCCAGTGTGGGCAGTGCGGCTATCCGGGCTGTCATCCTTACGCTGAAGCGATCGGCTCTCAGGGTGAAAAAATTAACCGTTGCGCCCCCGGTGGCGAAGCGGTGATGTTAAAAATTGCCGCCCTGCTGAACGTCGATCCGCAGCCTATTGATGGTGATGAACAAGACGTTACGCCGGTGCGTATGCTGGCGGTCATTGATGAAAATAACTGTATCGGGTGCACTAAGTGTATTCAGGCCTGCCCGGTCGATGCGATCGTGGGCGCGACCCGCGCCATGCACACGGTAATGAGCGATCTCTGCACTGGATGCAACCTGTGTGTTGACCCGTGCCCGACGCAATGCATTGAATTACGCCCGGTAGCCGAGACACCCGATAGCTGGAAATGGGATTTAAACACCATCCCTGTGCGCATCATTCCCGTGGAACAACATGTTTAAGTTATTCTCTGCATTCAGAAAAAATAAAATCTGGGACTTTGATGGTGGCATTCATCCACCAGAAATGAAAACCCAGTCAAACGGAACACCGTTGCGACAGGTTCCGCTGGCACCGCGTTTTGTTATTCCGCTGAAACAACATATTGGTGCGGAGGGTGAACTGTGCGTAAACGTGGGTGACACCGTGCTGCGTGGTCAGGCATTAACCCGCGGGCGTGGCAAAATGCTTCCAGTCCATGCGCCAACATCAGGTACCGTGGTTGCCATTGCCCCGCACTCCACCGCACATCCTTCGGCACTGGCTGAGTTGAGCGTTATCATAGACGCCGATGGCGAAGACCGCTGGATTGAGCGAGACGGCTGGACCGATTACCGCTCCCACAGCCGGGAAGAGCTGATTGCGCGTATTCATCAGTTCGGCGTCGCCGGGCTGGGTGGCGCAGGTTTTCCCACCGGCGTTAAACTGCAGGGCGGCGGAGATAAAATTGAAACGCTGATCATTAACGCCGCTGAATGCGAGCCGTACATTACGGCAGATGACCGCCTGATGCAGGACTGTGCGGCGCAGGTCGTCGAAGGGATCCGCATCCTGGCGCACATTCTTCAGCCACGCGAGATCCTCCTCGGCATAGAAGATAACAAGCCGCAGGCAATATCTATGCTGCGCGCGGTGCTGGCTGATTCACACGACATCAGTTTGCGCGTGATCCCCACCAAGTACCCTTCCGGCGGGGCTAAACAGTTAACACAAATCCTGACTGGCAAGCAGGTTCCCCACGGTGGACGCTCCTCAGATATCGGCGTATTGATGCAAAACGTCGGAACCGCCTATGCAATTAAACGTGCAGTAATTGACGGTGAGCCAATCACCGAACGTGTCGTGACGCTTACCGGTGAAGCCGTCAGCCGTCCGGGCAACGTCTGGGCGCGTTTGGGCACGCCGGTTCGTCATCTGCTCAACGACGCGGGCTTCTGCCCTTCCGCCGACCAAATGGTGATTATGGGCGGACCGTTGATGGGGTTTACGCTGCCATGGCTGGATGTCCCGGTGGTGAAGATTACCAACTGTCTTCTGGCCCCCTCTGCCAGTGAAATGGGTGAAACACCGGAAGAGAAAGGCTGCATTCGCTGTAGCGCATGCGCCGATGCCTGTCCGGCGGATCTCCTGCCACAACAGCTTTATTGGTTCAGTAAAGGGCAACAGCACGACAAAGCAACGGCCCACAATATTGCCGACTGCATTGAATGCGGTGCCTGCGCCTGGGTATGCCCAAGCAATATTCCGCTGGTGCAGTATTTCCGCCAGGAAAAAGCCGAGATTTACGCCATTAGCCAGGAAGAAAAACGAGCCGCTGAAGCGAAAGCACGGTTTGAAGCCCGACAGGCGCGCCTTGAACGTGAAAAAGCAGCGCGTCTTGAACGCCATAAGAGCGCCGCTGCTCAACCGGCGGCCAAAGACCATGATGCTATTGCCGCTGCGCTGGCTCGCGTAAAAGAAAAACAGGCTCAGGCGCTGCAGCCGGTAGTAATTCAGGCAGGTGAAAAACCTGACAATAGCGCAGTGATTGCCGCACGCGAGGCGCGTAAGGCGCAAGCTCGTGCTTCCCGTAAGGAAAATTCGCCGCAAAGTGAAGGCAGCAGCACGGGTACAGATCCGCGTAAAGCTGCCGTCGAAGCGGCAATTGCTCGCGCCAAAGCCCGCAAGCTCGAGCAGCAGGCGGTACCGGAAACATCCGAACCGGTTGATCCACGCAAAGCCGCCGTGGAAGCGGCCATCGCCCGCGCCAAAGCCCGCAAGCTCGAGCAGCAGGTGGTACCGGAAACAGCCGAACCGGTTGATCCGCGTAAAGCCGCCGTGGAAGCGGCCATCGCCCGCGCCAAGGCCCGCAAGCTCGAGCAGCAGGAGGTACCGGAAACAGCCGAATCGGTTGATCCGCGTAAAGCCGCCGTGGAAGCAGCCATCGCCCGCGCCAAGGCCCGCAAGCTCGAGCAGCAGGCGGTACCGGAAACAGCCGAGCCGGTTGATCCACGCAAAGCCGCCGTCGCGGCCGCTATCGCACGCGCTCAGGCAAAGAAAGCCGCACAGCAGCAGGTTGTTAACGAGGAATAAATGGTATTCAGAATAGCAAGCTCCCCTTATACCCATAACCAGCGCCAGACATCACGTATCATGATGTTGGTGTTACTTGCGGCATTGCCGGGGATCGCCGCACAGCTGTGGTTCTTCGGCTGGGGTACGTTGTTCCAGATAATTCTGGCCGCCATCAGCGCTATCGCAGCCGAAGCGGGCGTGCTTAAACTGCGTAAACAACCCATTGTGCCGATTTTAAAAGACAACTCTGCGTTACTCACCGGGTTGCTGCTGGCCGTGAGTATTCCCCCGCTCGCCCCCTGGTGGATGGTGGTATTGGGCACGGTATTCGCGGTTATCATTGCGAAACAGCTGTATGGCGGTCTCGGTCAGAACCCGTTTAACCCTGCCATGATTGGTTACGTCGTGCTGCTAATCTCATTTCCAGTACAGATGACCAGTTGGCTGCCGCCGCACGAAATTGCGGCTACAGTGCCAGGGTTCTTTGACGCGCTGAACGTTATCCTTAGCGGCCATACCGTCAGCGGTGGGGATATGAATACACTGCGTATGGGCATTGATGGTATCAGCCAGGCAACGCCTCTCGATACCTTTAAGACATCACTGCATGCCGGGCATACCGTTGAACAGGTGATGCAATACCCGATTTACAGAGTATTTGAGATCGGAAGAGCGGTTCAGCAGGAATGCCGAGACCGATCTCGTA
>OKFA01000497.1_pt1 | contig 8884 bp, 5 predicted proteins | sample 1614731 | NCBI WGS metagenome assembly OKFA01 (sample SAMN04436965, study PRJEB24849) | human gut metagenome | biome: human gut; feature: NICU; material: stool | host: Homo sapiens | place: USA: Saint Louis, MO | collected 2010-03-22
AATTAAGCCAATATATTGTTCTTGGGAATTATTTTATTTTACTCTCATCAGCAACAGCATCTTCCCAATTATCCCACATTTCAACAGAAGGATCATAACCATCATAACCGTAATTCTGTGCTAATTTAGCCTTATTATTGGCTGTAATGGCCTCATTAGGAATAGGCCAAAATACATTACGCTTGTCCATTGTATAATTAATGGCACTCGCACTACCTGAAGATATTGTATAACCACGATTATAATAAGAATAATGGATTATACGCTGATACCAATAACTACCACCATCTGATGTCGTACCAGATTGTTTATCCCAATCAGAACTATAAACATTTCCCCATTCATCAGGAATTCCAGCATTAGCCAAGCACATAGAAATACGCGTTAATTCTACTTTACGCCATTCTTCAAGAAAAAGTTCACGGGCACGTTCATTGACTATATCACCTATATTAACAGTTGTATAATATTCACTACAGTTAGCACGACGACGTACTATATTAACATCCTCAGCAGCTTCTTTAGGACGATTTTGATATAATTTGGCTTCAGCACGTAATAAATAAGTCTCAGCCAAACGGAAAAGATACATATTCCCATTACTACCTTTAGTAGCACCACGAAACTCTGTAGATGCTAAATTACTTTCAGCAAATACATCATGGTAATAAATCTTATAAAGCGGAAAATCAAACCAAGAACGAATAGTATCGTTACAAAGTAACTGTCCTTTGGCTATCAATATATTTCCATTACTGTCCATTACATCTTCAGGTGCATACAGAGTTAATCCTTTACCATACCAAGAAGAAGCAGGATTATTATACCTAATATTTTCCATATTCACCCAATTACCAACTTTACTATTATGACGCAAGTCTTGGGTATCCTCCTTACCATTAACTTCCCATAAAGTGTGTTGGGCAAAATAACTCAACCGCATAGTAGCAATACCACGTCCTAAAACACGACTCCAATCATTATTTACATCATAATTAGCATCTGTACGGGCATAGTTAATAATCCCTTTACCCGAAACACCATCAGGACAAGTTATATTACCATTCCAAAAAGGACCAAAAATACGCATTGTAAGATATTCAGTAAATGACTGAGTAGACAAATTAGGAATCCCCATAATACATTCCTTATTCAAACTTCCAATCATATTTTCAGCACGATGAAGATCCCAAATAACATTACGAGTTATTCCCCAAGTCTTTGCCTCACCACCAGGATTATCTGTACCAAATGGTTCCGTCATTAATTTTAACCCATAGTTATTTATTAGATCTGTTGCTAATAACTCAGCTTTATTATATTCTCCTACAGCTAAATAGCATTTGATAAGAAGATGTATACAAGCCTCTTTATTTACCATACCATAGAGAGACATGCTCTGTTGTGAGGGTACATGTTCAACAGCAAATTTCAAATCATGAATCAACATATCTAAAATTGCTTCTTTTTTCGTTGAACGGTAATTTTGTTTAGGCATATCGATGATTTTAGTAACCAAAGGTACATCTCCAAATTCAAACACTAAATTATAATATTTCATCGCACGATGAAAATAAGCACGGCCTTTATATTCATTACGAATTACTTCATTCAACCCCTTTACCTGATCAATATAAGAAAGAACCGTATTAGCATATTTAATACCATTAAAAGCCTCATTCCAAAGATACATTAATCTATTCGTATCACCACCTGTATCCATATTGGAAGTTGGAGTAAGTTTATTTGCAAAATCATCCTGAAAACCTGACCCCGCATCTGTCTTACCATAAAGTCCTATTTCAGAAAAGAAATAATCAGATGCTAATGGAGTATTATTACCATTTTTAGGATCAACAATCATCATTTTGAGATGGCGATCACAAACAGCCAATGCTGCCTGAAGTCCTGCCTCTGTGGTATAAGTAGTGGTAGGTTCGTAAAATGACAATGGATCTTGAGCCAAAAAATTCTCAGAGCAACCTGACAATGTAAAAGCTGCTGTTATATAAACAATACCTTTTGCAATAAGTATATTCTGTTTTTTCATATCTGTAAATGTTATAATGTAAAATTCAGACCAAAATTATAGGTACGAGTAGCTAATCCACCAGTTTCTGGATCTCCATACTCCCAATCATTAGTAAAGACAGCTATATTACGAATAGAAGCAGTAACACGTATACGATCAATTAAAAACTTGCGTGTCCATTTCTGTGGTAAAGTATATCCCAAGGAAATATTATCCAGACGAATAAATGAACGATTATAAACTTTTGCTGGGGCAGTAGCTCCCGATGGTCCAAGCGCATCTAGCCGAGCATATTTGTTTGTTGGATTTTCAGGAAGCCAATATCCACCTTTGAAATTATTAAAGGCATAAGTAACAGAAGACGCTTGATTAAGCTGATTAAGATAATTGACTGATTTACTCTTATGTCCCATATAAGAGTAAAGAGAGAAATATATATCTAAATTCTTCCAAATAGTAAAGTTATTACGTAAGTTCCAGTAAATCGGTGGAGTTTTCTTACCTTGAAAAACCTTATCCCTATCATTATAAACAGGTGTCCGTGTACCATCTTCATTGATAATATCATCCGCCGTATATATATTACTTACTTTAGGATCACCTGGCCGTTGTCCCACCAAACTTGCCTTCTCGGCTTCATCTACTTGCCAAATACCCTCTACTTTAAAATCCCAAATTTCATCAATAGCTTTACCTATGAACCAACCATTAGTTTTATCATCCATTTCTTTTTTACCTATTACATTACCAGTATTATCGATCACATCTTCATATTCATAATAAAGATGATTTATTTTATTGGCATTAAAAGAAAAGTTCAAAGTTGAAGTCCAACGAAAATTTGGCCGATCAATATTTACTGAACTAAAAGAGAGCTCGACACCTGTATTTTGAATTTCACCTAGATTTGTATAAATAGAACTAAAACCTGAGAAATTAGGTAAACGTTGACTCATAATCATATCATGTGTCTTTTTAAAATAATAGTCTATACTACCACTTAAACGATTATCCAACACAGCGAAATCAAGTCCAATATTAAATGATTCCGTTTTCTCCCATTGTAAACCTGGATTAGCCAAACGGTCCATCATTAAATACTTCATATCTGTTGCTACTGATCCATCAGGATTCAAGTAATTCATTGTGGCTCCTAATCCTGCACCTAAATTAGCCAATGACAAATAGGAATTTGCAAGTGAACGATTACCATTCTTACCCCAAGAAAAACGTAACTTACCTGTATTCAGCCACGGAAGGTTCACAAACTTCTCATTGGAAAAATTCCAAGCTACAGAAAAAGATGGAAACGTTGCATAAGGATTGGAAGAGCCAAATGCTGAATAGCCATCACGACGAACAGACCCTGTAAATAGATAACGATTATCATAAGAATAAAATAGACGTCCTAATAAAGCGCAGGCCGTTTCATGGGTATCATCAGTTCCAAAACTACTATCTTCCAATGTAGCATTTTGAGTATTATGGAAACCTAATGCATCAGAAGGCTGGATATTACGAGCCTTAATATTATCTGACCAATAGCGTCGTTCTTCAGCTTCTTGTACCAAAGTCACCATAAAATGATGTACATCTTTAAAAGTATAATCCCACGTAATCGTATTATTTAAGGACCAATCAAATCTTTTCGCCCATCCACGATTAACACCGCGATCTCTAACATTGCTATCCGGATAATCAGCCGACATAAAATAGCGATCATAAAAAAACTGATAACGAGGTGCAATATTAAAATCATAGGTAATATTAAAAGGCAATTTTATTCTAGAATTAAATACTGTATTAAATATAGTATAGCCCTTCTCTAAATCATTATATTGATTACTAAACCAATAATTATAACCGCGTTTTATATCACTATCCATCGGATATTGAATGTAACTACCATCTTCATCATACAATGATGCATAAGGACTTAAACGAAGCATAGTAGTAGTTGACAACATATTCTGTTCTGTTTCAAGATTAATAGACTGTGTTCCATCACTACGATCTTGAAAATTGATATTAGCTCCTATTTCCAGCCAATCAGTAACCTTTCCATTTACTTTAAGATTGGAACGAAATGACTTATAATCATCTCCATAAAGTACACCTTGATTTTTTAGGTATCCGAAAGATATATAGTAATTGATACGATCGCTAGCGCCACTGATATTTGCATTATAATCCTGTCTGATCCCAGTTCGAAATACTTGATCCTCCCAATTTACCGTTTTACCCAAAAGATAGTTATTATAAACATTAGATGATTCATCCAAGCCGAGACGACGAGCATATATACTTTGAAGCGATTCTCCATCAGAACTAGTAGAAAGAGCTTTCCATTGATCAATATTCATACCATACTGTAAAAGATTATCAGGGCTATCATAATATCCTACCCCCTTATCTCCAATGGCATAGTAAGAATAATTACCTTTTTCATCAAAACCAAGGGTGGTAGTTTTATACCAATCTTCTCGAAACTTCATATACCCCATTGCATCATAAACACTTCGAAAATCACTTTTCGTATCAAGGCCAAGACTTGTAGAAATATTAATAACAGGTTTGCCTACTTTACCTTTTTTGGTAGTAATAATGATGACGCCACAAGCTGCCTTAGCTCCATAAATAGCTGTAGACGAAGCGTCTTTCAAAACATCTATTTGACTAATATCATTAGGATTAATTTCTGACAATTCACCATAAAACACCATACCATCTAAAACGATAAGTGGGGCATTATGATCACCGTCTGTGTACACAGAGTTCTGGCCTCGTAATTGAATTGAGCCACCTCCTTTAGCAGAAGTATCGTAACCAATCTGTAAACCGGCTGTTCCACGAAGAAGCTCCTGTACATTAGTTGGATGAGTATCTGCAACTTTATTAGGATTAATCTGTACTACAGCCCCCGTCAGATCTTTCTTACGCATAGAACCATAACCAATTACCACCACTTCATCAAGTGTCTTGGTATCCTCCTTTAAGATTATATTCAGCTCTTTCTGACTCCCTACTTTCACTTCTTGAGAAACATACCCGATATACGTAATCTGTAAAACGGCATTCTTCGGGGCATCCAACACAAACCGCCCATCTATATCTGTTATCGTACCTATTGACTGACCTTTCACCGTGACATTGGCACCGATTATCGGCTCGCCATTCGTATCTTTCACAATACCTGTCACCTTATTTGCCTGTTGGGCAACTTCCCCATCTTTCGCCTTGCTCATCAGCATGATATTCTTACCCTCCATGGCATAATAAATATCAGTACCTTCAAAAACCTTATTCAACACTTCGGCTACAGATTTATTTTGCGCATTCACCTTCACATTGCGCTTCAGATTCACCTCGTTTACATTATATACAAACAGATAATCTGTCTGTTTTTCTATTTCACTGATTACCTTGCCTGTTGACATGTTATCCGCCACAACAGTCACCTTCATTGTCTGAGAATAAGACTCAGTGGCAAAAGCTGTTCCGGCAAAGACAAACAGGGCTAAGAGTGTGTTTCTCATCATACGGAATAAATGTTTAATTTCTACAATAGATTCCTGATACAAAATATTTTTCATATATTTGCATTACGAAGTTACGAAAAGAGTGTAATTTATTGGAAATGAGCGTAGGTTAATTGCTCTTGATAGTAATAGGTTACGATTTAGTTAGTTATCTACTGCATTATCCTTCTGCGCGTTGCGTAACCTTCAAAGAACTCTTCATATGCAAAAGTAGCTATTTAATTCGAGATTTTGATATAAACTCCCGTTTTTTTAGCCCCTCATTCATAAGTTTTTTCCGTAAAAGCGGTTTTGTCCGTCGGCACACCATTGCCCAAAACAAGTTTAGAACAAACGTGTGCCGACTACCGCATAGCCGGAGAAAAGGGCATTGCCTCACGCCTAAACGATGTTTAGACAGATGAAGCAATGCCCCTTTCTTTTGCGCCTATGCCAAGAGGTGCTTTTACGGGTTTTCAGATGATTTTTCTTTTTTTGCTGTCCCTTTTACCGGAAGCGGAAAGTGAATGCAGAGTGTGTCCGTCTGCCCCATGAATGAAGCAGACGGACACACACAGCCGGGCAAACCGGGAAGAATGATTGTTGTCGCCCGGCTGGACAAGTCCTGTCGGATCGGAAAACAATCATACTTCCTTTGTGGTGGTTTGCCCTTTTCACGCTCCGGTGATGTCTTTTTCATTTTGGTGGTTCCTTATTTTACGGATTTTCCCCTGAAGTTTTTTTCTACCCAATCTGCCTCTGTTTTCGTTTACCTCCATTTTGCGCCTTTCAGTGAGCCGCATCAGTCAGTCATTTTCGTTCTGGGCGCAAAGGTAATTCCGGGATTGGACGGGAAAGCAAGGTCAAGCCTCCTGTTTTCGGTAAAAATCTCCAGCCCTGCGGGTAGTATTTTGACCGAAAAACCTTGCATTCCCTAATCCCTACCTTTTCAAGCACCCGAAACGAAAACGACCGATGCGACAGAAAGACGCATAAAAAAAATGTCGGATAAACGAGAGGCAGATAAGATAGTTTGAAACTCAACTCCCTCAGCTCTTGAATCCGCATAAAAATAAAAAAATCAAAAACAGCGAAGATATGACAGCAACGGCAAATTTCAGACAAACGGCGCAACACATCGGGTTGGCGATATTCGGCTTGATGGTGCGCACCGCCTTCGGGGTGTTCGGCATCCTTTGGGGCATCATCGGAGAGATTGTAAACGGAGTGTTCCGAGTGGCGATAGGCGTAATCGTGGCTATCCTTTCCACCATTGCCTTCTTCGGCTTCATCCTTTGGTTATTCACCCTTTAACCCTTTCCGATATGGCAAATAGAAACAGCAGGACGTTAGCACAACAGTGCAGGTACTACGAGGTGGACAACATCTTCGAGTATATGGTGGAAACGTACATTAACGGCAATTTTAGCACTTTCCGAAGATTGTACCACGAACTGAACAAGGACGCACGGAAGGACTTCATGGACTTCCTTCTCAGCGAGGTAGAGCCGACCTATTGGAGAGAGATACTGAAACAGACTATCTAAAAATGACAGCGATATGAAAGGAACAGACCATTTCAAGAGAACGATACAGATGTATCTGGAACAGCGTGCGGAAGAGGATGCGCTCTTTGCGAAGAACTACCGCAACCCTGCCAAGAACATAGACGAGTGCGTGACCTATATTCTGAACTACGTGAAGAAAAGCGGTTGCAACGGCTTCACGGACGGAGAGATATTCGGGCAAGCTGTACACTACTATGACGAGAACGAGATAGAGGTAGGCAAGCCGATGAACTGCCAAGTGGTGGTGAACCACGTTGTGGAACTCACGGCAGAGGAAAAGGCGGAGGCACGTCAGAACGCTGTCCGCAGATACCAAGAGGAAGAACTCCGCAAGTTGCAGAACCGTCACAGACCGTCAGCGAGAAAAGAAACTCAATCACAACCCTCATTATTTGATTTAGGCTTATGAAACCGAGAACACGCATACAGCAGGAAGTCGCACGTTTGAGCAAGCGACTACCGATATTGACCGAAGAACAAAGGGCATACGCTTTCCGTCATTGCTTCAAGCATTACGCAATCAAGAGGGCAAACGGCACGAACATCTGCACCGAGTGCGGACATTCGTGGAAAAGCGACCACGACCTTGCCGACACCGTTTGCGGATGCACCTGCCCCCGTTGCGGTATGGAGTTGAAAGCGTTGCGCACCCGAAAGAGCGTTTTCAGCGATATGGAGTATTTCTCCATCGTCACCACCTGCAAGCAGTACCAAGTGATACGCTTCTTCTCCGTCAATTCCAGATACAAGGCAGGACAGCCTGCCGAGTATTCCATCTTTGAGGTAGTGCAGAGGTGGATTGCCCCCGACGGCAGGACAACGACCGTTGCCCGACTGCGTAGCATGTCTTTATTCTACTATGACTTGTGGAATGAATACAGCGATATGGAGGTACGCAAGAACCAAGAAATTCGGGCATACGACATCACTCCGAGATGCACCTACCCCCGACAGCGTTTCATACCCGAAGTGAAGCGAAACGGCTTCAAGGGCGAATACCATAATATCCTGCCTTACGACCTTTTCAAAGGCATTCTTTCCGACAGCCGTGCGGAAACGCTGTTGAAGGCTGGGCAATATCAGATGTTGCGCTACTACCTGCACCACTCTTTCAATATCGGGGAGTATTGGGCGTCAATCAAGATATGTATCCGCAACGGCTACACCATCGCTGACGGCTCTATGTGGCGTGACACGATAGACCTCCTGCGACACTTCGGCAAGGACACGAACAGCCCGAAGTACGTCTGCCCCCAAGACCTCAAAGCCGAACACGACAGGTTGGTGGCAAGACGCAACCGCCAAAGGGAACTTGAACGGACTGAACAGCAACGGCAGAAAGCGGTCGAGGACGAGAAACAATATCTGAAAGCCAAAGGCATATTCTTCGGACTTGCCTTTTCCGACAGCCTTATCTGCGTCAAGGTTATAGAGAGCGTGGAGGAAATGATGGAAGAGGGACGGATGATGCACCACTGCGTGGGCAGTTACCACAATCGGGAAAACTCCCTTATCCTTTCAGCGACCATTGACGGCAGACGCATAGAAACGGTGGAAGTGTCCTTGAAAACCTTTGAGGTGGTGCAGTGCCGTGGCTTATGCAACGAGAACACCGAACATCACGACCGCATCATCGCCCTTGTGAACAAGAACGCCAACCTTATCCGCGAACGGATGAAAGCGGCATAGCATCAACCCTAAAACAACGATAATATGGAAGTAAGAATTGAAAGTATGATTTGTGTGTGGGATGATGCAATCCCCAC
>OKFA01000508.1_pt1 | contig 8273 bp, 8 predicted proteins | sample 1614731 | NCBI WGS metagenome assembly OKFA01 (sample SAMN04436965, study PRJEB24849) | human gut metagenome | biome: human gut; feature: NICU; material: stool | host: Homo sapiens | place: USA: Saint Louis, MO | collected 2010-03-22
CCTACACGACGCTCTTCCGATCTCAAATACTTAATCTTTGCCACATAAGTGCAGAGTGGGCGTTAAAGATAACTTTCAGTGATGATTTAAGCGAAACGCCAGCGTTCTCTCGCAGAACACCAAACGCAATGCATCGGTCAATGTGGAACGTTTTCTCTTCCAGCTGAGATAGTTACATCTCGGTGTTAATTATAAGTAAAATTTAAATGAATAATTTGTATGAAATAACAAGTCCATGACTTGCTAAACAAAAAACTGTGAGCTACCTAGCATTAGTGATTCTTTATCTGCTATCAATTTTGTCAGCCGGGCTGGTTAAAAGATCGTGTACATTTAAATAAATATCCTATCATTTGTAGTAACGGCAATTACTCATTGAAAAACATGTTGTTAACATCGCATTCACTAGTCATGCGAGTGTTAAACACTATTAACATTAAATTTGAAAATTGATTTAAATCAATGTTTAAAACTTGGAAAACAGCATCAAAAGAGGTTAAATTGCTGCAGATCAAATTGGTCTGAAGGTGGTAAATTAGCTATAAATTGATCACTATCGAAAAATGCAAATTTGTCTCGATAAAAACTTGTTTATTGTAAGGATTTTACGGCGTAATATAATTGCGGGATCAATTTGAGTGTTTTATTAACATGTTTGTAACCTTTCTCCATTGTCCTTTCTTCACAAGAGAAGAAAGAGTAGCGGCGTAAGGAAGCAGATAAATTTGTATTGGGGCATGCGTGTGACCCTTTCTAACGGGGTTCACTCTCGGAGTCTTCATGCGATGAGCAAGGAGTCATGATGTTAGATATAGTCGAACTGTCGCGCTTACAGTTTGCCTTGACCGCGATGTACCACTTCCTTTTTGTGCCACTGACGCTCGGTATGGCGTTCCTGCTGGCCATTATGGAAACGGTCTACGTCCTTTCCGGCAAACAGATTTATAAAGATATGACCAAGTTCTGGGGCAAGTTGTTTGGTATCAACTTTGCTCTGGGTGTGGCTACCGGTCTGACCATGGAGTTCCAGTTCGGGACTAACTGGTCTTACTACTCCCACTATGTAGGGGATATTTTCGGTGCGCCGCTGGCGATCGAAGGTTTGATGGCCTTCTTCCTCGAATCCACCTTTGTAGGTCTGTTCTTCTTCGGCTGGGACCGTTTGGGTAAAGTCCAGCATATGTGTGTCACCTGGCTGGTGGCCCTGGGTTCTAACCTGTCCGCGCTGTGGATTCTGGTTGCGAACGGCTGGATGCAGAACCCAATCGCAGCGGATTTCAACTTCGAAACCATGCGTATGGAGATGCTGAGCTTCTCTGAACTGGTGCTCAACCCGGTAGCACAGGTGAAATTTGTTCACACTGTTGCATCTGGTTATGTATGCGGCGCGATGTTCGTTCTGGGTATCAGCTCCTACTATATGCTGCGCGGTCGTGACTTCGCGTTTGCTAAACGTTCTTTTGCCATCGCTGCCAGCTTTGGTATGGCTGCCATTCTGTCTGTTATCGTTCTGGGTGATGAATCTGGTTACGAAATGGGCGACGTGCAGAAAACCAAACTCGCAGCGATTGAAGCAGAATGGGAAACTCAGCCTGCACCGGCTTCCTTTACGCTGTTCGGTATTCCGGACCAGGATGCGCAGGAAAACCATTTTGCGATTCAAATTCCTTATGCGCTGGGCATCATCGCTACCCGCTCTGTTGATACACCGGTCATTGGTCTGAAAGACCTGATGGTGCAGCACGAAGAGCGTATCCGTAACGGGATGAAAGCGTATCAGTTGCTGGAAGAACTGCGTGCTGGTACTACCGACCAGGCCGTTCGCGAGCAGTTCAACAGCATGAAGAAAGACCTGGGTTATGGTCTGCTGCTGAAACGCTATACGGATAACGTCACCGACGCGACCGAAGCGCAAATTCAGCAGGCAACGAAAGATTCTATCCCTCGCGTTGCGCCGCTGTACTTCGCTTTCCGTATCATGGTGGCATGCGGCATTCTGATGCTGGCAATTATCGCGGTGTCCTTCTGGACTGTGCTTCGTAACCGTATCGGTGAGAAAAAATGGCTGCTGCGCACTGCGCTGTACGCGATTCCTCTGCCGTGGATTGCTATTGAATCCGGTTGGTTTGTCGCAGAGTACGGTCGTCAACCGTGGGCGATTGGTGAAGTGTTACCAACAGCCGTAGCGAACTCTTCGCTGACTGCTGGCGACCTCATCTTCTCGATGCTGTTGATTTGCGGCCTGTATACCCTGTTCCTGGTGGCTGAACTTTATCTGATGTTCAAGTTCGCACGCCTTGGGCCGAGTAGCCTGAAAACCGGTCGTTATCACTACGAGCAGTCCACTGTGACTTCTCAGCCGGCACGCTAAGACAGGAGTCGTCAAATGATCGATTATGAAGTATTGCGTTTTATCTGGTGGCTGCTGGTTGGCATTCTGCTGATTGGTTTCGCGGTCACTGATGGCTTCGACATGGGGGTGGGCATGCTCACCCGTTTCCTCGGTCGTAATGATACCGAGCGTCGAATTATGATTAACTCCATCGCCCCGCACTGGGACGGTAACCAGGTTTGGCTTATCACCGCGGGTGGCGCACTGTTCGCTGCCTGGCCGATGGTGTATGCCGCTGCGTTCTCCGGTTTCTATGTGGCGATGATCCTGGTACTGGCGTCTTTGTTCTTCCGTCCGGTCGGTTTTGATTACCGCTCCAAGATTGAAGACATGCGCTGGCGCAACATGTGGGACTGGGGCATCTTCATTGGTAGCTTCGTGCCACCGCTGGTGATTGGCGTGGCGTTCGGCAACCTGCTGCAAGGGGTTCCGTTCCACGTAGATGACTACATGCGTTTGTACTACACCGGTAACTTCTTCCAGTTGCTGAATCCGTTTGGTCTGCTGGCAGGTGTCGTGAGCGTTGGGATGATCATCACCCAGGGTGCGACCTATCTGCAGATGCGTACGGTAGGTGAACTGCATCTGCGTGCTCGTGCAACTTCACAGGTTGCGGCGCTGGTGACTCTGGTCTGCTTCGCGCTGGCCGGTGTATGGGTGATTTACGGTATTGACGGTTATGTTGTGACCTCAGCCCTGGATCATCATGCCGCCTCCAACCCGCTGACCAAAGAAGTGGCTCGCGTGGCTGGCGCATGGATGGTGAACTTTAACAATGCACCTATCCTGTGGCTGGTTCCTGCACTGGGCGTGGTTCTGCCGCTGTTGACCATTCTGACTTCTCGTATGGAGAAAGGGGCCTGGGCATTCGTCTTCTCTTCACTGACGTTAGCCTGCATCATCTTGACTGCCGGTATCGCAATGTTCCCGTTTGTGATGCCATCCAGCACCATGATGAACGCAAGTTTGACCATGTGGGATGCAACGTCCAGCCAGCTGACGCTGAATCTGATGACGTATGTAGCTTGTGTGTTCGTACCGATCATTCTGCTGTACACCGGCTGGTGTTACTGGAAGATGTTTGGTCGCATCACTAAAGAAGATATTGAAAGTAACACCCACTCTCTGTACTAAGTAAGGAGCTTAAAATGTGGTATTTCGCATGGATTTTGGGAACGCTTCTTGCCTGTGCATTTGGGATAATCACAGCGCTAGCGCTTGAGCACGTTGAATCAGGCAAAGCCGGACAAGAAGATAGCTAATGACCAACATTATCGCGATGTTATACAACGCGATGGACAAGCGCCCCTTGCGGGCGCTTTCATTTGTGCTGGCAATCGTATTGGCCGGCTGCATATTCTGGGATCCGTCACGTTTCGCGGCCAAAACCAGTGAGCTTGAAATCTGGCATGGTTTTCTGCTGATGTGGGCGGTCTGCGCAGGCATCATTCACGGCGTTGGCTTTCGTCCTCGTGCCGTACACTGGCAGGGTATCTTCTGCCCGCTGATCGCGGATATCGTCCTCGTTGTTGGTCTGTTTTTCTTCTTCTTTTGAATAAGAAACATCCTTAAATATTTATGGGCTTGCATAAGCCCATAATTTTTTACTCTCCGTTTACTTTCCCCCATTCCAAAGCACCATTCCCGCGCGTATAGTAGCGAAGTTTGAAAGCACTAACCTTTTGTTGCATTACCGGGATGTAAAGTGAATACAACGCTGTTTCGATGGCCGGTTCGTGTCTACTATGAAGATACCGATGCCGGTGGGGTGGTTTACCACGCCAGCTACGTCGCTTTTTATGAAAGAGCGCGCACAGAGATGCTGCGTCATCATCACTTCAGTCAGCAGGTCCTGTTGGCTGAACGTGTAGCCTTTGTGGTGCGCAAGATGACCCTCGAGTATTTTGCGCCTGCCCGGCTCGACGATATGCTCGAAGTTCAAACCGAAATTACGTCAATGCGTGGCACCTCTTTGGTTTTCACGCAACGCATTGTCAACGCAGAGAACACCGTGCTGAATGAAGCCGAAGTTCTGATTGTTTGCGTTGATCCACTCAAAATGAAGCCTCGTGCGCTTCCCAAGTCTATTGTCGCGGAGTTTAAGCAGTGACTGACATGAATATCCTTGATTTGTTCCTGAAGGCAAGCCTTCTGGTTAAACTTATCATGTTGATTTTGATTGGTTTCTCAATCGCATCCTGGGCCATTATTATCCAGCGGACCCGTATTCTTAATGCTGCTTCACGTGAAGCCGAAGCATTTGAAGACAAGTTCTGGTCCGGCATTGAATTGTCGCGCCTGTACCAGGAAAGCCAGGGGCGTCGTGATAATTTGGCTGGCTCAGAACAAATTTTTTACAGCGGGTTCAAAGAGTTTGCTCGTTTGCATCGGGCAAATAGCCACGCGCCGGAAGCGGTCGTTGAGGGGGCTTCCCGTGCGATGCGTATCTCGATGAACCGTGAGCTGGAAACGCTGGAAACGCATATTCCATTCCTCGGAACCGTTGGCTCCATCAGCCCGTATATCGGTCTGTTCGGTACCGTTTGGGGGATCATGCACGCATTTATCGCGCTGGGCGCGGTAAAACAGGCGACGCTGCAAATGGTTGCACCGGGTATCGCGGAAGCGTTGATTGCAACGGCTATCGGTCTGTTTGCGGCAATCCCGGCGGTTATGGCCTACAACCGTCTGAACCAGCGCGTGAACAAACTGGAACTGAATTACGACAACTTTATGGAAGAGTTCACCGCGATTCTGCACCGCCAGGCGTTTACCGTTAGCGAGAGCAACAAGGGGTAAGCCATGGCCAGAACGCGTGGACGAGGTCGTCGCGAACTCAAGTCCGAAATCAATATTGTACCGCTGCTCGACGTACTGCTGGTGCTGTTGCTGATCTTTATGGCTACCGCACCGATCATTACGCAGAGTGTGGAAGTCGACCTGCCGGATGCGACCGAATCGCAAGCCGTCAGCAGTAACGACGAACCCCCGGTTATTATTGAAGTTTCCGGTATTGGGCAATACAGCGTGGTGGTTGAGAAAGATCGTATGGATCAACTGCCGCCGGAGCAGGTTATCGCGGAAGCGAAAAGTCGCCTGCAGACCAATCCGAAAACGGTCTTTTTAATCGGTGGTGCGAAAGACGTGCCTTATGATGAAATAATTAAAGCGCTGAACTTGTTACACAGTGCAGGCGTAAAATCGGTTGGCTTGATGACGCAGCCAATCTGATGACGGCGTTTTGCTGGCTTGAAAGATAGCACGTAACAGGCGAACAGTTTTTTGGGAACCGAGAGTGTCAAAGGCAACCGAACAAAACGACAAGCTCAAAAGGGCGATAATTATTTCAGCGGTGCTGCATGTCATTTTATTTGCAGCGCTGATCTGGAGTTCGTTCGATGAGCACATTGATGCTTCAGCCGGCGGCGGTGGCGGTTCGTCCATCGACGCCGTTATGGTCGATCCTGGCGCCGTTGTGCAACAGTACGACAGGCAGCAGCAACAGCAGGCAAGCGCGAAACGTGCTGAAGAGCAGCGTGAAAAGCAGGCGCAGCAGCAAGCTGAAGAACTTCGCGAGAAACAGGCAGCTGAGCAAGAGCGACTGAAGCAGCTGGAAAAAGAACGCTTAGCCGCGCAGGAAAAAGTGCGCGAACAGGCGCAACAGCAGAAGCAAGCTGAAGCCGCCGCCGCGAAAGCGCAAGAGCAACAGAAACAGGCTGAAGAAGCTGCGGCGAAGGCTGCTGCAGACGCGAAGGCTAAAGCTGATGCACAGGCGAAACAAGCGGCAGATGCCGCGAAGAAAGCCGCTGCTGACGCACAGAAAAAAGCTGAGGCGGAAGCTGCTAAAGCCGCTGCTGATGCGAAGAAAGTTGCCGAAGCACAAGCTGCTAAGGCTGCCGCGGACGCTGCGAAGAAAGCACAGGCTGAAGCCGCTAAGCAAGCAGCAGCCGAGAAAGCTGCCGCTGAGAAAGCAGAAAAAGCCGCCGCCGCGAAAGCGGCCGCTGCTGAAAAAGCGGCGGCTGATAAGAAAGCCGCAGCGGAAAAAGCAGCAGCGGAAAAAGCAGCAGCAGACAAAAAAGCTGCAGCCGAGAAAGCCGCTGCCGATAAGAAAGCTGCGGCAGATAAAGCAGCAGCTGCTAAAAAGGCTGCGGCCGAAAAAGCCGCTGCAGCCTCTGGCGTTGACGACTTGTTGGGTGACCTGAGCTCCGGTAAGAATGCACCGAAATCGGGCGGTGGAGCGAAAGGAAACGGCCAACCGGCGAAAGATAGTGGTACAAGTGGTGCCAATGGCGGTGCATCTGGTGCTGATATCAGTGCTTACGCATCTCAAATTCGTAATGCGATCCAGAGCCGTCTGTATGGTGCAGATTTGTATGCAGGTAAATCTTGCGTATTACATATCAAGTTAGCACCCGATGGTCTGTTACTGGATGTGACCGAAGAGGGTGGGGATCCAGCATTGTGTCAGGCTGCGCTGACGGCTGCGAAAACCGCCAGAATTCCTAAACCGCCTAGCCAGGCAGTTTATGAAAAAGTAAAAGATGCCAAACTGGACTTCAAACTGTAATAACGACCCCTGAGAAATCAGGGGAAACGGTCTAAGGTTGATACTGAGTTGTGGTAGTTTTGTGTATTTGAGTTTGTTAACATTCTGCTAAATTATCGTGGGCTTTCCGTCCAGATAAGGGAGATATGATGAAGCAGGCATTACGAGTAGCATTTGGTTTTCTGATGCTGTGGGCAGCGGTGCTGCACGCAGAAGTACGTATCGAGATCACCCAGGGGGTGGACTCGGCGCGCCCGATTGGTGTTGTCCCCTTCCAGTGGGCAGGACCGGGTGCTGCACCTGAAGATATCGGTGGTATCGTAGGTGCTGACCTGCGTAACAGCGGTAAATTTAACCCGTTAGACCGTTCTCGTCTGCCTCAGCAGCCTGGTACCGCGCAGGAAGTTCAACCTGCCGCTTGGTCTGCGCTGGGCATTGATGCCGTAGTCGTCGGCCAGGTTACGCCGAACCCGGATGGTTCTTACAGCGTTGCCTATCAGCTGGTTGACACCGGTGGCGCACCGGGTACCGTACTGGCACAGAACACTTATAAAGTGAACAAGCAGTGGCTGCGTTACGCGGGGCATACTGCAAGTGACGAAGTGTTTGAAAAACTGACCGGCATTAAAGGTGCATTCCGTACCCGTATCGCTTATGTTGTTCAGACCAACGGTGGTCAGTTCCCGTACGAATTACGTGTGTCCGACTACGATGGTTACAACCAGTTCGTGGTACACCGTTCTCCGCAGCCGCTGATGTCTCCGGCGTGGTCTCCGGACGGTTCAAAACTGGCGTACGTAACCTTCGAGAGTGGTCGTTCTGCACTGGTTATTCAGACGTTGTCTAATGGCGCAGTTCGTCAGGTAGCGTCGTTCCCACGTCACAACGGTGCGCCTGCGTTTTCTCCGGATGGCAGCAAACTGGCGTTTGCCCTGTCTAAAACCGGTAGCCTGAACCTGTATGTCATGGACATTGGTTCCGGTCAGATCCGTCAGGTGACGGATGGTCGTAGCAACAACACGGAACCGACCTGGTTCCCGGACAGCCAAAACCTGGCCTTTACATCTGACCAGGCCGGTCGTCCGCAGGTATATAAAGTTAACGTCAACGGCGGTGCTCCGCAGCGCATTACCTGGGAAGGTTCGCAGAACCAGGATGCGGATGTGAGCAGCGACGGTAAATTTATGGTAATGGTAAGTTCGGCCAACGGTCAGCAGCACATTGCCAAACAAGATCTGGTAGCGGGTGGCGTACAAGTTCTGTCGTCAACGTTCCTGGACGAAACGCCAAGTCTGGCACCTAACGGCACTATGGTAATCTACAGCTCTTCTCAGG
>OKFA01000510.1_pt1 | contig 8261 bp, 3 predicted proteins | sample 1614731 | NCBI WGS metagenome assembly OKFA01 (sample SAMN04436965, study PRJEB24849) | human gut metagenome | biome: human gut; feature: NICU; material: stool | host: Homo sapiens | place: USA: Saint Louis, MO | collected 2010-03-22
GAGCGATTCAGAAATCAATAATTAAATAACAATTCTTGATTTCAAATCTCTCGAAAAAAGTTTGAAAAAACAACAAAAAAGTTGTTGACAAATAACAAACGAGATGATAAGATATAGAAGTTGTCACAACAGACAACAACAACCAAGCGAAACAACTTAAAAAAACTTTTTTAAAAAAGTTCTTGACATTCAAACGAAAGTTTGTTATGATATAAAAGTTGCTGCGAGGTAACGTAGACCTTTGAAAACTGAACAAAGAATAGACGAACCAAATGTGTAGGGCGTCTTGATTCAATTCAAGACAACAAACATTTTTAACAAGCAAGCAATATGCTAGCAAACAAATTGAGCTTAACAATCGCAAGATTGTTCTAACTTTTATTATGAGAGTTTGATCCTGGCTCAGGACGAACGCTGGCGGCGTGCCTAATACATGCAAGTCGAACGCTTCTTTCCTCCCGAGTGCTTGCACTCAATTGGAAAGAGGAGTGGCGGACGGGTGAGTAACACGTGGGTAACCTACCCATCAGAGGGGGATAACACTTGGAAACAGGTGCTAATACCGCATAACAGTTTATGCCGCATGGCATAAGAGTGAAAGGCGCTTTCGGGTGTCGCTGATGGATGGACCCGCGGTGCATTAGCTAGTTGGTGAGGTAACGGCTCACCAAGGCCACGATGCATAGCCGACCTGAGAGGGTGATCGGCCACACTGGGACTGAGACACGGCCCAGACTCCTACGGGAGGCAGCAGTAGGGAATCTTCGGCAATGGACGAAAGTCTGACCGAGCAACGCCGCGTGAGTGAAGAAGGTTTTCGGATCGTAAAACTCTGTTGTTAGAGAAGAACAAGGACGTTAGTAACTGAACGTCCCCTGACGGTATCTAACCAGAAAGCCACGGCTAACTACGTGCCAGCAGCCGCGGTAATACGTAGGTGGCAAGCGTTGTCCGGATTTATTGGGCGTAAAGCGAGCGCAGGCGGTTTCTTAAGTCTGATGTGAAAGCCCCCGGCTCAACCGGGGAGGGTCATTGGAAACTGGGAGACTTGAGTGCAGAAGAGGAGAGTGGAATTCCATGTGTAGCGGTGAAATGCGTAGATATATGGAGGAACACCAGTGGCGAAGGCGGCTCTCTGGTCTGTAACTGACGCTGAGGCTCGAAAGCGTGGGGAGCAAACAGGATTAGATACCCTGGTAGTCCACGCCGTAAACGATGAGTGCTAAGTGTTGGAGGGTTTCCGCCCTTCAGTGCTGCAGCAAACGCATTAAGCACTCCGCCTGGGGAGTACGACCGCAAGGTTGAAACTCAAAGGAATTGACGGGGGCCCGCACAAGCGGTGGAGCATGTGGTTTAATTCGAAGCAACGCGAAGAACCTTACCAGGTCTTGACATCCTTTGACCACTCTAGAGATAGAGCTTTCCCTTCGGGGACAAAGTGACAGGTGGTGCATGGTTGTCGTCAGCTCGTGTCGTGAGATGTTGGGTTAAGTCCCGCAACGAGCGCAACCCTTATTGTTAGTTGCCATCATTTAGTTGGGCACTCTAGCGAGACTGCCGGTGACAAACCGGAGGAAGGTGGGGATGACGTCAAATCATCATGCCCCTTATGACCTGGGCTACACACGTGCTACAATGGGAAGTACAACGAGTCGCTAGACCGCGAGGTCATGCAAATCTCTTAAAGCTTCTCTCAGTTCGGATTGCAGGCTGCAACTCGCCTGCATGAAGCCGGAATCGCTAGTAATCGCGGATCAGCACGCCGCGGTGAATACGTTCCCGGGCCTTGTACACACCGCCCGTCACACCACGAGAGTTTGTAACACCCGAAGTCGGTGAGGTAACCTTTTTGGAGCCAGCCGCCTAAGGTGGGATAGATGATTGGGGTGAAGTCGTAACAAGGTAGCCGTATCGGAAGGTGCGGCTGGATCACCTCCTTTCTAAGGAGAATTACCTACTGTTTAATTTTGAGGGTTCGTTTTTACGAATACTCAAAATTAGCACTTTAAGCAACGGGATTTATCCGTTGGCGCTGTGCTTTAGCACTTTGAAAACTGCATATATATTTAGTGATATGACATCTAATTTGTAATATATAAAGCTGATAACTTTTTAAAATTATCGAAGTTGATAGCTTCTAATCTATCAAACCTTTTTAACTGGTCAAGTTATTAAGGGTGCAGGGCGGATGCCTTGGCACTAGGAGCCGATGAAGGACGTGATAAGCTGCGATAAGCTTCGGGGAGTTGCACGTAAACTTTGATCCGAAGATTTCCGAATGAGGAAACTCACTTAGAGTAATGTCTAAGTATCATTAAGTGAATACATAGCTTAATGAGGGGAACTCAGGGAACTGAAACATCTAAGTACCTGAAGGAAGAGAAAGAAATTCGATTCCGTAAGTAGCGGCGAGCGAACGCGGATTAGCCCAAACCAATAAAGTTTTCTTTATTGGGGTTGCGGACATATCATAACGAAGAGGTATCATAATTGAAGAGGTTTGGAAAGACCCACCACAGAAGGTAATAGTCCTGTATGTTAAACGAGAAGACTTTAGATATGATCCAGAGTACCACGGGACACGTGAAACCCTGTGGGAAGCAGGAGGGACCACCCTCCAAGGCTAAATACTACCTAGTGACCGATAGCGTATAGTACCGTGAGGGAAAGGTGAAAAGAACCCCGGGAGGGGAGTGAAATAGAACCTGAAACCCTGCACTTACAAGCTGTGGAAGCACATTTCTTGTGTGACCGCGTACTTTTTGTAGAACGGGCCAACGAGTTACGTTAAGTAGCAAGGTTAAGCACTTAAGGTGTGGAGCCGTAGCGAAAGCGAGTTTTAACTGAGCGTTCAGTTACTTGACGTAGACCCGAAACCGGGCGACCTACCCATGAGCAGGATGAAGCGAAAGTAAAATTTCGTGGAGGTCCGAACCCACGAGCGTTGAAAAGCTCGGGGATGACTTGTGGGTAGCGGTGAAATTCCAATCGAGCCCGGAGATAGCTGGTTCTCCCCGAAATAGCTTTAGGGCTAGCCTCAAGGTGAGAGATACGGAGGTAGAGCACTGAATGTCCTAGGGGGTATTGCACCTACCGAAGACTATCAAACTCCGAATGCCGTCATCTTATACTTGGGAGTCAGACTGTGGGTGATAAGATTCATAGTCGAAAGGGCAACAGCCCAGATCGTCAGCTAAGGTCCCTAAATGTAAGTTAAGTGGTAAAGGATGTGGGATTGCACAGACAACCAGGATGTTGGCTTAGAAGCAGCCACTCATTCAAAGAGTGCGTAATAGCTCACTGGTCGAGTGATCCTGCGCCGAAGATTTCCGGGGCTAAAACTTACTACCGAAGCTACGGCATCAGTAATGATGGGTAGGGGAGCTTCCCATACGGGTTGAAGCATGACCGTAAGGACATGTGGACAGTATGGGAGTGAGAATGTTGGCATGAGTAGCGAGATGTGGGTGAGAATCCCACAGGCCGTAAACCCAAGGTTTCCAGGGGAAGGTTCGTCCGCCCTGGGTTAGTCGGGACCTAAGCTGAGGCCGAAAGGCGTAGGTGATGGACAACAGGTTGATATTCCTGTACTACCGATAACCGTTTGAGAGATGGGATGACACAGTAGGATAAGCTAAGCACACTGTTGGTTATGTGTGCCCAAGCATTGAGGCAGTCAAAGTAGGCAAATCCGCTTTGATAATGCTGGGATGTGATGGGGAGCGAAATTTAGTAGCGAAGTAGCTGATTTCACACTGTCAAGAAAAGTCTCTATCGAGGTTAAAGGTACCCGTACCGCAAACCGACACAGGTGGGTGAGGAGAGTATCCTAAGGCCAGCGAGAGAACTGTTGTTAAGGAACTCGGCAAAATGACCCCGTAACTTAGGGATAAGGGGTGCCACCATCAGGTGGCCGCAGAGAATAGGCCCAAGCGACTGTTTACCAAAAACATAGGTTTCTGCTAAGTCGCAAGACGATGTATAGGAGCTGACGCCTGCCCGGTGCTGGAAGGTTAAGGGGATCTGTTAGAGCAATCGAAGCAGTGAACTTAAGCCCCAGTAAACGGCGGCCGTAACTATAACGGTCCTAAGGTAGCGAAATTCCTTGTCGGGTAAGTTCCGACCCGCACGAAAGGCGTAACGATTTGGGCACTGTCTCAACGAGAGACTCGGTGAAATTTTAGTACCTGTGAAGATGCAGGTTACCCGCGACAGGACGGAAAGACCCCATGGAGCTTTACTGTAGTTTGATATTGAGTGTTTGTACCACATGTACAGGATAGGTAGGAGCCGATGAGACCGGAACGCTAGTTTCGGAGGAGGCGCTGGTGGGATACTACCCTTGTGTTATGAACCCTCTAACCCGCACCACTAATCGTGGTGGGAGACAGTGTCAGATGGGCAGTTTGACTGGGGCGGTCGCCTCCTAAAAGGTAACGGAGGCGCCCAAAGGTTCCCTCAGAATGGTTGGAAATCATTCGAAGAGTGTAAAGGCAGAAGGGAGCTTGACTGCGAGACCTACAAGTCGAGCAGGGACGAAAGTCGGGCTTAGTGATCCGGTGGTTCCGCATGGAAGGGCCATCGCTCAACGGATAAAAGCTACCCTGGGGATAACAGGCTTATCTCCCCCAAGAGTCCACATCGACGGGGAGGTTTGGCACCTCGATGTCGGCTCGTCGCATCCTGGGGCTGTAGTCGGTCCCAAGGGTTGGGCTGTTCGCCCATTAAAGCGGCACGCGAGCTGGGTTCAGAACGTCGTGAGACAGTTCGGTCCCTATCCGTCGCGGGCGTTGGAAATTTGAGAGGAGCTGTCCTTAGTACGAGAGGACCGGGATGGACTTACCGCTGGTGTACCAGTTGTTCTGCCAAGGGCATTGCTGGGTAGCTATGTAGGGAAGGGATAAACGCTGAAAGCATCTAAGTGTGAAGCCCACCTCAAGATGAGATTTCCCATTTCTTTAAGAAAGTAAGACCCCTGAGAGATGATCAGGTAGATAGGTTGGAAGTGGAAGGCTAGTGATAGTTGGAGCGGACCAATACTAATCGGTCGAGGACTTAACCAAAGAATGGATAAGTAAAAGCAACTTGGTTATTTTGATTCAAACTTCAATCCAGTTTTGAGTGAATGACTATTCAACTCAATAAGAAACAACACCCAGTGTGGTGGCGATAGCGAGAAGGATACACCTGTTCCCATGCCGAACACAGAAGTTAAGCTTCTTAGCGCCGATTGTAGTGAAGGGTTTCCCTTTGTGAGAGTAGGACGTCGCCACGCGAATTGTTGTTTTTGGAGGTTTAGCTCAGCTGGGAGAGCACCTGCCTTACAAGCAGGGGGTCAGCGGTTCGATCCCGTTAACCTCCATTTTTTGAGCCGTTAGCTCAGTTGGTAGAGCATCTGACTTTTAATCAGAGGGTCACAGGTTCGAGCCCTGTACGGCTCATATTCATATTTCATTTGCGGGTGTGGCGGAATTGGCAGACGCACTAGATTTAGGATCTAGCGCCGCAAGGCGTGGGGGTTCAAGTCCCTTCACCCGCATATTTAGCCGGCTTAGCTCAGTTGGTAGAGCATCTGATTTGTAATCAGAGGGTCGAGGGTTCAAGTCCTTTAGCCGGCACCATTTTGCGGAAATAGCTCAGTGGTAGAGCACCACCTTGCCAAGGTGGGGGTCGCGGGTTCGAACCCCGTTTTCCGCTTAGCCAATTCATTACGCCGGGGTGGCGGAACTGGCAGACGCACAGGACTTAAAATCCTGCGGTGAGTGATCACCGTACCGGTTCGATTCCGGTCCTCGGCATTGTTTTATATTTAGCACCCATAGCTCAACTGGATAGAGTGTTTGACTACGAATCAAAAGGTTAGGGGTTCGACTCCCTTTGGGTGCATAGTTGAGTGATTGACTAAGTTTTAAAAAGGTGCACGTGAGTTTCTTTTTAATTCGATAGTCTTTTTTTATTACTTTAACTTCATAGCCCGGGAAGTAGCTCAGCTTGGTAGAGCACTTGGTTTGGGACCAAGGGGTCGCAGGTTCGAATCCTGTCTTCCCGATAATAATTTTCATGGGGCCTTAGCTCAGCTGGGAGAGCGCCTGCTTTGCACGCAGGAGGTCAGCGGTTCGATCCCGCTAGGCTCCATTGATAGCTTTTGCTATCAGATTCGTTCATTGAAAACTGGATATTGAAGTAAAAAGAATCAAAACAAACCGAGAACACCGCGTTGAATGAGTTTTTTAATAAGTTCAATTGCTTATTTATTGATTAACCTTCTATCGCTAGAAGAAGTGATCAAGACCCAACCGTAAGGTTGATAAGGTTAAGTGAATAAGGGCGCACGGTGGATGCCTTGGCACTAGGAGCCGATGAAGGACGGGACTAACACCGATATGCTTTGGGGAGCTGTAAGTAAGCTATGATCCAGAGATTTCCGAATGGGGGAACCCAATATCTTTTATAGGATATTACTTTTCAGTGAATACATAGCTGATTAGAGGTAGACGCAGAGAACTGAAACATCTTAGTACCTGCAGGAAGAGAAAGAAAATTCGATTCCCTGAGTAGCGGCGAGCGAAACGGGAAGAGCCCAAACCAACAAGCTTGCTTGTTGGGGTTGTAGGACTCCAATATGGTAGTCTGTTAGTATAGTTGAAGGATTTGGAAAATTCCGCTAAAGAGGGTGAAAGCCCCGTAGACGAAATGCTAACAACACCTAGGAGGATCCTGAGTACGGCGGAACACGAGAAATTCCGTCGGAATCCGCGGGGACCATCCCGCAAGGCTAAATACTCCCTAGTGACCGATAGTGAACCAGTACCGTGAGGGAAAGGTGAAAAGCACCCCGGAAGGGGAGTGAAATAGATCCTGAAACCGTGTGCCTACAACAAGTCAAAGCTCGTTAATGAGTGATGGCGTGCCTTTTGTAGAATGAACCGGCGAGTTACGATTGCATGCGAGGTTAAGTCGAAGAGACGGAGCCGCAGCGAAAGCGAGTCTGAATAGGGCGAATGAGTATGTAGTCGTAGACCCGAAACCATGTGATCTACCCATGTCCAGGTTGAAGGTGCGGTAAAACGCACTGGAGGACCGAACCCACGTACGTTGAAAAGTGCGGGGATGAGGTGTGGGTAGCGGAGAAATTCCAAACGAACTTGGAGATAGCTGGTTCTCTCCGAAATAGCTTTAGGGCTAGCCTCGGAATTGAGAATGATGGAGGTAGAGCACTGTTTGGACTAGGGGCCCATCTCGGGTTACCGAATTCAGATAAACTCCGAATGCCATTCATTTATATCCGGGAGTCAGACTGCGAGTGATAAGATCCGTAGTCGAAAGGGAAACAGCCCAGACCACCAGCTAAGGTCCCAAAATATATGTTAAGTGGAAAAGGATGTGGGGTTGCACAGACAACTAGGATGTTGGCTTAGAAGCAGCCACCATTTAAAGAGTGCGTAATAGCTCACTAGTCGAGTGACCCTGCGCCGAAAATGTACCGGGGCTAAACATATTACCGAAGCTGTGGACTACACCATTAGGTGTAGTGGTAGGAGAGCGTTCTAAGGGCGTTGAAGGTCGATCGTGAGGACGGCTGGAGCGCTTAGAAGTGAGAATGCCGGTATGAGTAGCGAAAGACAGGTGAGAATCCTGTCCACCGTATGACTAAGGTTTCCTGGGGAAGGCTCGTCCGCCCAGGGTTAGTCGGGACCTAAGCCGAGGCCGATAGGCGTAGGCGATGGACAACAGGTTGATATTCCTGTACCAGTTGTTTTTGTTTGAGCAATGGAGGGACGCAGTAGGCTAAGGAATGCATGCGATTGGAAGTGCATGTCCAAGCAATGAGTCTTGAGTAGAGTTAAATGCTTTACTCTTTAAGGACAAGTTGTGACGGGGAGCGAAATAATAGTAGCGAAGTTCCTGATGTCACACTGCCAAGAAAAGCTTCTAGTGAGAAAACAACTGCCCGTACCGTAAACCGACACAGGTAGTCGAGGAGAGTATCCTAAGGTGAGCGAGCGAACTCTCGTTAAGGAACTCGGCAAAATGACCCCGTAACTTCGGGAGAAGGGGTGCTGACGACCGTCAGCCGCAGTGAATAGGCCCAAGCGACTGTTTATCAAAAACACAGGTCTCTGCAAAATCGTAAGATGAAGTATAGGGGCTGACGCCTGCCCGGTGCTGGAAGGTTAAGAGGATGGGTTAGCTTCGGCGAAGCTCAGAATTGAAGCCCCAGTAAACGGCGGCCGTAACTATAACGGTCCTAAGGTAGCGAA
>OKFA01000575.1_pt1 | contig 6089 bp, 5 predicted proteins | sample 1614731 | NCBI WGS metagenome assembly OKFA01 (sample SAMN04436965, study PRJEB24849) | human gut metagenome | biome: human gut; feature: NICU; material: stool | host: Homo sapiens | place: USA: Saint Louis, MO | collected 2010-03-22
AGAAGTCCCCCTGTATGCCTCCATGCTGACACAGGCAATGGACTATGACCGGATTGTGGCAGGCTCCCGCAGCCATCAGACCGGTGTAAATGGTGAAAACAACAGCGTCCGTCTCAGCATTCAGGGCGGTCATCTCGGTCACGATAACAATGGCGGTATTGCCCGTGGGGCCACGCCGGAAAGCAGCGGCAGCTATGGATTCGTCCGTCTGGAGGGTGACCTGATGAGAACAGAGGTTGCCGGTATGTCTGTGACCGCGGGGGTATATGGTGCTGCTGGCCATTCTTCCGTTGATGTTAAGGATGATGACGGCTCCCGTGCCGGCACGGTCCGGGATGATGCCGGCAGCCTGGGCGGATACCTGAATCTGATACACAACGCCTCCGGACTGTGGGCTGACATTGTGGCCCTGGGAACCCGCCACAGCATGAAAGCGTCAACGGACAATAACGACTTCCGCGCCCGGGGTTGGGGCTGGCTGGGTTCACTGGAAACCGGTCTGCCCTTCAGTATCACTGACAACCTGATGCTGGAGCCACAACTGCAGTATACCTGGCAGGGACTTTCCCTGGATGACGGTAAGGACAACGCCGGTTATGTGAAGTTCGGGCATGGCAGTGCACAACATGTGCGTGCCGGTTTCCGTCTGGGCAGCCACAACGATATGACCTTTGGCGAAGGCACCTCATCCCGTGCCCCCCTGCGTGACAGTGCAAAACACAGTGTGAGTGAATTACCGGTGAACTGGTGGGTACAGCCTTCTGTTATCCGCACCTTCAGCTCCCGGGGAGATATGCGTGTGGGGACTTCCACTGCAGGCAGCGGGATGACGTTCTCTCCCTCACAGAATGGCACATCACTGGACCTGCAGGCCGGACTGGAAGCCCGTGTCCGGGAAAATATCACCCTGGGCGTTCAGGCCGGTTATGCCCACAGCGTCAGCGGCAGCAGCGCTGAAGGGTATAACGGTCAGGCCACACTGAATGTGACCTTCTGACAGAACCATCGCCTCTCTGTGGTCCCGGTCATCATGACCGGGACCCGGACCGGCGCAACGGATCTTCAACGCCACATTCGCTGGCATTAACAATAACATGATATTCATCACGGAGTGACTATGTTACAGATAGTCGGCGCGCTGATCCTGCTGATCGCAGGATTTGCCATTCTTCGCCTTTTGTTCAGAGCATTAATCAGCACGGCTTCTGCGCTGGCAGGGCTCATATTGCTGTGTCTGTTCGGCCCGGCCTTACTGGCTGGCTATATCACCGAACGCATAACCCGGTTGTTCCATATTCGCTGGCTGGCAGGCGTATTTCTGACGATTGCCGGAATGATCATCAGCTTCATGTGGGGACTTGATGGTAAACATATCGCGCTGGAGGCTCACACCTTTGACTCTGTGAAATTTATTCTGACCACCGCTCTCGCCGGTGGTCTGCTGGCTGTTCCCCTGCAGATCAAAAACATTCAGCAGTACGGGATCACACCAGAAGATATCAGCAAGGAAATTAACGGGTATTACTGCTGTTTTTATACTGCCTTTTTCCTTATGGCGTGTTCTGCATGCGCACCATTGATCGCGTTACAGTACGATATTTCACCGTCACTGATGTGGTGGGGCGGGTTGTTGTACTGGCTGGCTGCATTAGTGACGCTGCTATGGGCGGCCAGCCAGATCCAGGCGCTGAAAAAACTGACCTGTGCCATCAGCCAGACACTGGAAGAACAACCGGTGCTCAACAGCAAATCGTGGCTGACCAGTTTGCAAAACGATTACAGCCTTCCTGACTCACTGACGGAGCGCATCTGGCTGACGCTCATTTCACAACGGATTTCCCGGGGAGAGCTGAGGGAATTTGAACTGGCAGACGGAAACTGGTTACTGAACAATGCCTGGTATGAAAGAAACATGGCAGGGTTTAACGAACAGTTGAAAGAGAACCTGTCATTCACACCTGATGAACTGAAAACGCTCTTCCGGAACCGCCTGAATTTATCACCGGAAGCGAATGACGATTTTCTCGATCGTTGCCTGGACGGCGGTGACTGGTATCCCTTTTCAGAAGGTCGCCGTTTTGTATCATTCCATCACGTGGATGAGCTTCGTATCTGTGCCTCCTGCGGGCTGACAGAAGTACATCATGCCCCGGAAAATCATAAGCCGGATCCGGAATGGTACTGCTCCTCTCTTTGTCGCGAAACAGAAACACTGTGTCAGGAAATTTATGAACGCCCTTACAACAGCTTTATTTCCGATGCAACGGCGAATGGTCTGATTCTCATGAAACTGCCGGAAACCTGGAGTACAAATGAGAAAATGTTTGCTTCCGGAGGGCAGGGACATGGGTTTGCCGCTGAACGGGGAAACCATATTGTCGACAGAGTCCGTCTGAAAAACGCACGGATCCTCGGTGATAATAATGCCAGAAATGGAGCAGACAGACTGGTCAGCGGAACAGAAATCCAGACGAAATATTGTTCAACTGCAGCCCGTAGCGTCGGTGCGGCATTCGACGGACAAAACGGACAGTATCGTTACATGGGAAATAATGGCCCCATGCAACTGGAAGTCCCCCGTGATCAGTATGCCGGCGCTGTTGAAACCATGAGGAATAAGATCCGCGAAGGTAAAGTACCCGGTGTAACCGATCCCGCAGAAGCGTCCCGGCTGATTCGTCGGGGACATCTGACTTATACTCAGGCCCGTAATATCACCCGGTTCGGGACCATCGAATCGGTCACTTATGATATTGCCGAGGGTTCGGTTGTCAGTCTGGCGGCCGGAGGGATCAGTTTTGCCCTGACGGCATCGGTCTTCTGGCTCAGCACCGGCGATCGCGATGCTGCCCTGCAGACAGCTGCTGTCCAGGCAGGAAAAACCTTCACCCGCACACTGGCTGTCTACGTCACAACCCAGCAACTCCACCGGCTCAGTGTTGTTCAGGGTATGCTGAAGCACATTGATTTTTCGACTGCCAGCCCGACTGTCCGACTGGCTCTTCAGAAGGGGACCGGTGCAGGAAATATCAGTGCCCTGAACAAAGTAATGAAGGGTACGCTGGTGACATCTCTGGCACTGGTAGCTGTCACAACCGGCCCTGACATGATCAAAATGTTGCGGGGACGGATCTCCGGTGCGCAGTTCATCAGGAATCTTGCCGTGGCATCTTCCGGTGTGGCAGGTGGAGCTGTCGGGTCAGTGGCGGGCGGGATACTGTTCAGTCCACTGGGACCATTTGGTGCACTGACAGGGCGTGTGGTTGGCGGTGTTCTGGGGGGAATGATTGCCTCCGCTGTATCAGGAAAAATTGCCGGAGCGCTGGTTGAAGAAGATCGCGTCAAAATTCTGGCAATGATTCAGGAGCAGGTGACATGGCTTGCCGGCAGTTTCCTGCTGACCGGACATGAGATTGAAAATCTGAACGAGAATCTGGCCCGTGTTATCGATCAGAATGCTCTGGAGATCATTTTCGCCGCCGGTATACAACAACGGGCCGCGACCAATATGTTAATCAAACCACTGGTGGTCAGTATCATCAGGCAACGCCCCGTCATGGAATATGATGCATCCCATCTCGGCAATATGGTTAACCGACTGGAAGAAGCATTACCCCCGGAGTTACCGGCATAACGGCTATTCTGCGCCTTTTACGCTTTATCACCTGATTTGTCAGTGTCATCGTCATGACTCAGAGAGGTAAATACCATGATTCACCTGTTCAAAACCTGCATGATTACCGCCTTCATTCTGGGGTTAACGTGGTCTGCCCCACTCCGGGCACAGGATCAACGTTACATCAGTATACGCAATACAGATACGATATGGCTCCCGGGAAATATTTGTGCTTACCAGTTCCGGCTGGATAATGGCGGAAACGATGAAGGATTTGGCCCCCTCACCATCACTCTGCAACTCAAAGACAAATATGGTCAGACGCTGGTGACCAGAAAAATGGAAACGGAAGCTTTTGGTGACAGTAATGCCACGCGAACCACAGACGCATTTCTGGAAACGGAGTGCGTGGAAAATGTCGCCACAACCGAAATCATTAAAGCAACTGAAGAAAGTAACGGCCATCGTGTCAGTCTGCCGTTATCGGTTTTCAATCCCCAGGACTACCATCCACTGCTGATTACCGTTTCCGGAAAAAACGTTAACTGATCCCTGAAGTCAGTTTCATGCTTCAGCCTCTGTCACAACGCGTGGCAGAGGCTTTTTATTTATCAGGAGAAAACAGATATGCCGGGTTACACAGAGTATGTCCTGGCTGAAGGATCTTTCTCATACGGGCAGGCGGTTGCTGTCATAACCGCTTACCGCAATGTGTTTATCCAGGATGACCCGGGAATGCATTTCCGTCGGGTTATCCGCAACGCGGAAGGTCAGCGACGCTGGCGCTGCCGGAATTCTGAACCCGATGCCGGAAAGGTGCTTAATACGCGGCTCGCCAGTGACGGTCTTCTCAGACAATAAACGTCATTCATTTCACCCATCAGGCCGCGTCTTCTCCGGGAGACGTGGCTTTTTCATTTATTACACCAGTAAATCTTAACCACCGATAAGGAGCAAATTATGCGACTAGCCAGTCGTTTTGGTTATGCGAACCAGATACGCCGTGACCGTCCGCTGACACACGAAGAACTGATGCACTATGTGCCGGGGATTTTCGGGGAAGATAAACACACGTCCCGAAGCCAGAACTATACGTACATCCCCACCATCACCGTACTGGAAAGCCTGCAGCGGGAAGGCTTTCAGCCATTCTTCGCCTGCCAGACCCGTGTGCGCGACCCGGGCCGCCGGGGATACACCAAACACATGCTGCGTCTGCGGCGGGCCGGAGAGATAAACGGAGAGCATGTCCCTGAAATTATTCTGCTCAACTCTCATGACGGTACCTCCAGCTACCAGATGCTGCCGGGTTACTTCAGGTTCGTCTGCCAGAACGGATGCGTCTGTGGTCAGTCTCTGGGGGAAGTGCGTGTTCCGCACCGGGGAAATGTGGTGGACAGAGTCATTGAAGGGGCTTACGAGGTGGTGGGCGTGTTTGACCGGATTGAGGAAAAGCGTGATGCCATGCAGTCGCTGATTCTGCCGCCACCGGCACGCCAGGCGCTGGCACAGGCGGCACTGACTTACCGTTATAGTGACGAACATCAGCCCGTCACCACCGCCGACATTCTGACGCCACGACGCCGGGAGGATTACGGTAAGGACCTGTGGAGTGCTTATCAGACCATCCAGGAGAATATGCTGAAAGGCGGGATTTCCGGTCGCAGTGCAAAAGGAAAACGTATCCACACCCGTGCCATTCACAGCATCGACACCGATATTAAGCTCAACCGCGCATTGTGGGTGATGGCGGAAACCCTGCTGGAGAGCCTGCGCTGATTCAGCCATTACCCTGAAAACCACGCATTTATTTGTCCTTTAAGGAGTCATTTCATGAAAACCATTTCACATAATTCCACCACATCTTCTGTTTCCGTAACCGCTGCATCAGGGAATGACCAGCCTCAGTTGGTTGCCACCATAGTCCCTGATGAACAGCGCATCAGCTTCTGGCCGCAGCATTTTGGCCTCATTCCACAGTGGGTGACCCTGGAGCCCCGTGTCTTCGGCTGGATGGACCGTCTGTGCGAAGACTACTGCGGTGGTATCTGGAATCTGTACACTCTGAACAACGGCGGGGCATTTATGGCCCCCGAACCGGATGACGATGATGACGAAACATGGGTACTGTTCAATGCCATGAACGGCAACCGCGCTGAAATGAGCCCGGAAGCCGCTGGCATTGCTGCCTGTCTGATGACGTACAGTCATCACGCCTGTCGTACGGAGTGTTATGCCATGACGGTCCATTATTACCGGCTGCGGGATTACGCCCTGCAGCATCCGGAATGCAGCGCCATTATGCGCATCATCGACTGAATGGAGGCAGGGACAATGCAGCAGCTTTCCTTTCTGCCCGGAGAAATGACGCCCGGCGAGCGCAGTCTCATTCTGCGGGCTCTGAAAACCCTGGACCGCCATCTTCATGAACCCGGTGTGGCCTTCACCTCCACCCGTGCGGCACGGGAATGGC
>OKFA01000610.1_pt1 | contig 5198 bp, 5 predicted proteins | sample 1614731 | NCBI WGS metagenome assembly OKFA01 (sample SAMN04436965, study PRJEB24849) | human gut metagenome | biome: human gut; feature: NICU; material: stool | host: Homo sapiens | place: USA: Saint Louis, MO | collected 2010-03-22
GTTAAATATTGTCAACATTAAAATTAGAATAGTCTATAAAATATATTTTTAAAGGTGGACGATTTGAAAAATATTGCATTTATTATTACTAAGTCTGAGATTGGTGGTGCCCAAACTTGGGTGAATGAAATTGCAAATCTCATGAAAGATGACTGCAATGTTTATCTGATAACATCGGATGATGGGTGGCTGACACAAAGCAATAATTTTCATGGTGTTTATATTATTCCAGGCATCAAAAAATATTTTAGCGTTCCCGCTTATTTTACACTAATAAAATTTTTGCGAGATAACAAAATAACTTCATTAGTTGCGAGTTCCGCAAATGCTGGGATTTATGCCCGACTGGCAAAGTTGGCATGCAGATTCAACTGTGTGTATGTCTCTCATGGTTGGTCATGTTTATATAATGGGGGGCGACTTAAAAACATTTTTTGTAAGATAGAAAAATATTTATCATTTCTTACTGATACTATTTGGTGCATCTCAGAAAGTGATAAAGAAAAAGCAATAAAACTAATAGGGATAAGTGATAAAAAAGTTGTCATGGTCACTAACTCAGTACCCGCTATGCCTGCTTATTATGACAAGCCTGTGACTAATAAAATTTTATTTGTTGGCCGACTTACACATCCTAAACGTCCAGAACTGCTCGCGAAGGTAGTTGCCAACAAACAGCAATACACTTTGGATATTATTGGTGGCGGTGAACGTTTAGAGACCTTAAAGGTTGAATTCCAACAATTTAAAAATATACACTTTTTAGGTGAGGTCAAAAACTTTACAGGCTACAATCAATATGACTTATTTTCGCTGATTTCTGATAGCGAGGGATTGCCAATGTCAGGCTTAGAAGCACACACTGCAGGTATACCTCTTTTATTAAGTGATGTAGGTGGGTGTTTTGAGCTTGTTGATGGGAATGGATTGCTGGTAAATAACTCTGAACAAGAGATTGAAGAAAAATTAGATTTTATCTTCGCTAATTACGCTACATTTCGAGAGAAGGCTGCAGTTTCGGCTGATAAATTTGTTATAAATAATTACTCTAATCTGTACAAGCAGATTATATTTACTGAGAATGCGCAATAGGAAATACCTTATGACTAAAGTCGCTCTTATTACCGGTGTGACCGGACAAGATGGTTCTTACTTGGCAGAACTTTTGCTGGAAAAAGGTTATGAGGTTCACGGCATTAAGCGTCGTGCATCTTCGTTTAATACTGAACGAGTGGATCACATCTATCAAGACCCACACTCCAGCAACCCGAAATTTCATCTGCACTACGGCGATCTGACCGACTCTTCTAATCTGACTCGTATTCTGAAGGAAGTTCAGCCGGATGAGGTCTATAACCTTGGTGCAATGAGCCACGTAGCAGTTTCCTTTGAGTCTCCGGAATACACTGCTGATGTTGATGCTATGGGAACATTGCGTCTATTGGAAGCCATTCGTTTTCTTGGCCTCGAAAAGAAAACCCGCTTTTATCAGGCATCCACTTCTGAACTTTATGGATTGGTACAGGAAATTCCGCAGAAAGAGACTACTCCGTTCTATCCGCGCTCTCCGTATGCTGTCGCTAAACTGTACGCCTACTGGATTACAGTGAATTACCGTGAATCATATGGTATTTATGCTTGTAACGGTATTCTATTCAACCACGAGTCGCCGCGTCGTGGAGAAACCTTTGTGACCCGCAAAATTACCCGTGCTATTGCTAACATCGCACAAGGGCTAGAGTCATGCTTGTATCTTGGCAACATGGATTCTCTGCGCGACTGGGGACATGCAAAGGACTACGTTAAAATGCAGTGGATGATGCTGCAACAGGATGAACCGGAAGACTTCGTTATTGCTACTGGTGTGCAGTACTCCGTACGTCAGTTTGTTGAAATGGCCGCTGCCCAAGTGGGAATCGAACTGCGTTTTGAAGGTAACGGTGTCGAAGAGAAGGGGATCGTGGTTTCAGTTATTGGCGATGATGCTCCTGGCGTGAAGGTGGGAGATGTAATTATTGCTGTAGATCCGCGTTATTTCCGTCCTGCTGAAGTAGAAACTCTGCTGGGTGACCCGAGCAAAGCGCATGAAAAACTAGGTTGGAAACCGGAGATCACACTTTCGGAGATGGTATCTGAAATGGTTGCGAAAGATCTCGAGGCAGCGAAAAAACACTCTTTATTGAAGTCTCACGGATTTAATGTCAGTTTATCCCAGGAATAATCGATGTTCAGACAACGTATTTTTATTGCTGGTCATCGCGGAATGGTGGGTTCCGCGATTGTTCGCCAGTTAGAACAACGCGGTGATGTGGATCTGGTGCTGCGTAGCCGAGATGAACTGAACCTGCTCGACAGTAAGGCTGTTTTAGACTTCTTTGCCGCCGAGCGTATAGACCAGGTCTATTTGGCTGCGGCTAAGGTGGGAGGCATTGTTGCCAACAACACTTACCCGGCCGACTTCATTTTCGAAAATATGATGATTGAGAGCAACATTATTCATGCGGCGCATCTGCACAACGTGAACAAATTGTTATTTCTCGGCTCTTCCTGTATTTACCCTAAAATGGCGAAACAGCCAATGGCGGAAAGCGAACTGCTACAGGGCTCGCTCGAGCCAACTAATGAACCATATGCTATTGCTAAGATAGCCGGAATAAAGCTGTGTGAGTCTTATAACCGCCAATACGACCGTGATTATCGCTCGGTGATGCCGACAAACCTATACGGACCGCACGACAACTTCCACCCGAGCAATTCGCATGTTATCCCGGCGCTGTTGCGTCGTTTTCATGAAGCGACGATGCAAAATACATCTGAGGTGGTTGTGTGGGGAAGCGGCACGCCAATGCGAGAGTTCTTGCATGTTGATGATATGGCGGCAGCCAGTATCCACGTTATGGAGTTGGACCGTGAAGTTTGGCAGGAAAACACTCAGCCAATGCTCTCTCACATTAACGTTGGTACAGGTGCGGACTGTACCATCCGTGAGCTAGCTCAAACTATCGCACGAGTGGTGGGTTACAGAGGGCAGGTGGTATTTGATGAGAGCAAACCAGACGGTACTCCGCGCAAATTACTTGACGTCTCGAGACTAAAAAAATTGGGCTGGCAGTTCGGTATTTCACTCGAAGATGGCCTGGCAAGTACATATCATTGGTTTCTTGAGAATCAACATCGATTCCGAGGGTAAGTATGTTTTTATCTCAGGACGATCTAGTCACTGTCGTGCGTTCTACTCCGCTTGTCTCCATCGATTTAATTGTGGAAAACACGAAAGGCGAATTTCTTTTAGGTAAACGGCTGAACCGTCCCGCGCAAGGCTATTGGTTTGTGCCTGGCGGCCGAGTACAGAAGGATGAGCCATTGAGTGAGGCCTTTGAACGGTTAACTGAAGGCGAATTGGGGCTGCGATTACCGTTGTCTGCTGGCAAGTTTTATGGCGTCTGGCAACACTTTTATGACGACAATTTTGCCAATGAGGCGTTCTCGACCCACTATGTGGTGCTCGGTTTTCGTCTGCGTGTACAGGAAAAAGATTTGTGTTTGCCCGACGCGCAACACGAAGCATACCGCTGGCTGGCGCCAGCGGCATTGTTGAGTTGCGAGAACGTTCACGAAAACAGTCGTGCCTATTTTCAGAATGATGCCAATCATGTTATTGGCTTAGAAACGAAGGATGTCAAATATGTCTGATGTACCGTTAATCGCTGTCGTAATGGCTGGTGGTACGGGGAGTCGTCTTTGGCCTCTATCTCGGGAGCTTTATCCGAAACAATTTTTACAACTTTCGGGTGAAAATTCTCTGTTACAGACAACCTTACTTCGGCTATCGAATCTGTCTTGTGAAACGCCATTAGTTATCACGAATGAACAACATCGCTTCATTGTTGCAGAGCAGCTAAGACAGATAAATCAGTTACGCGATAATATCATTTTGGAACCGTGTGGACGCAATACTGCACCAGCAATTGCGCTTTCAGCCTTTTCTGCATTGAAGCGTAATGAGCAAGAGGATCCATTACTATTGGTACTTGCTGCCGATCACATTATTAGTAAAGAAAAAATCTTTTGTGATGCAATCCAGAAAGCAATACCAATTGCAGAAAATGGAAGTATCGTAACCTTCGGTATTGTACCGGAATATGCTGAGACTGGTTATGGCTATATAGAAATAGATAGTGATGCACTATCTATTTCTAATGTTGCTGAAAGCGAGTTTTATCGTGTTAAGAATTTTGTTGAAAAACCTGATCGCCTAACCGCTGAGAAATATATTTCATCTGGAAATTATTTTTGGAATAGCGGTATGTTTATGTTTAAGGCAACGGCTTATTTAGAAGAGTTAAAGAAATATAGACCAGATATCTACAGTATCTGTGAGCAGGTAGTCTCTTCCTCTTATCGCGATCTTGATTTTATACGTTTACCAGAAGAAATCTTCAAAGATTGCCCTACCGAATCTATTGATTTTGCCGTCATGGAAAAAACGGATCGTTGTGTTGTTTGTCCTGTTGATATCGGTTGGAGTGATGTTGGCTCTTGGCAATCATTATGGGATATTAGTGAAAAAACACATACTGGCGATGTTTGCAAAGGAGATGTCCTGACATATAACACCAAGAATAATTATATATACTCAGAGTCCGCACTGGTTGCTGCTGTTGGTGTTGAGGATGTCGTTATAGTTCAGACGAAAGATGCAATACTTGTTTCTAAGAAATCTGACGTTCAGGATGTCAAAAAGATAGTTGAAATGCTCAAGTCACAAGAACGGTCAGAATACATCGCACATCGCGAAGTATTTCGTCCTTGGGGTAAATTTGATGCGATTGATCAAGGCGAGCGATATAAAGTTAAGAAAATCGTAGTGAAACCGGGTGAAGGGCTTTCTTTACGTATGCATCATCATCGGTCTGAACATTGGATTGTGCTTTCTGGTACGGCGAAAGTTACTCTCAATGATAAAACGATGTTGGTTACTGCAAATGAATCGATTTATATCCCTCTTGGGGCCACGTATAGTCTTGAGAATCCAGGGATTATCCCTCTTAATCTCATTGAAGTTAGTTCAGGAGATTATTTGGGAGAGGATGACATCGTTCGGCAAAAAGAACGTTATAGAAAAGATGATTAGGGTATGAAAAAATTAACCTGTTTCAAAGCCTACGATATTCGCGGCAGGCTGGGCGAAGAGCTGA
>OKFA01000628.1_pt1 | contig 4825 bp, 3 predicted proteins | sample 1614731 | NCBI WGS metagenome assembly OKFA01 (sample SAMN04436965, study PRJEB24849) | human gut metagenome | biome: human gut; feature: NICU; material: stool | host: Homo sapiens | place: USA: Saint Louis, MO | collected 2010-03-22
AGTTGATAGCGTTATACTCCATATAAATCAAAATCGATGCCATTACAAAAATTGCACTTTTATCTTTCAGCTATTTCATTTCCCATTTTAGAAAAAAGGCTTTCATATTGAAAAAGTATAAACTAATCAATAAACATATATCATGTTGATAATAAGATGTTTAAATTAGTGGTATGACTTTTGTCATCTAATTGAAAAAAAGAATTATATAAAAATGAAATTGTATATCATATCAAACAGACTGCCCGTGAAGGCTGTCGCAGAAAAAGATACCTTTGTTTTCTCACGTAGTGAAGGAGGTCTGACAACGGGACTAAATTCCCTACAGGGCAATTACGAGAAACATTGGGTGGGGTGGCCCGGAATCTGTACAGACAAAGAGGAAGAAAAACAGGATATCTGTCACTGGTTGGAGGAAATGAATCTCCATCCCATATTTTTATCCGATGAGCAATATAAGAACTATTATGAGGGATACAGTAACAGTACCCTGTGGCCTTTATGTCACTATTTCTTTGCCTATACATTATATAGAAAAAGTTTCTGGCAATCTTACCAAGAGGTTAACGCTTTGTTTTGTCGGGAAATTATCCGCCTTGTGGAACCGGATGATTGGGTCTGGGTACAAGATTATCAGTTGATGTTACTTCCGGAAATGCTTCGCCAAGAGCTTCCCCAGTTGCATATCGGTTATTTCCATCATATTCCGTTTCCATCTTATGAGTTATTCCGAATTCTACCTGAACGTGCCGAAATACTGAAAGGATTGTTAGGAGCCGATTTTATCGCATTTCATACACATGACTATATGCGTCATTTCATCAGTGCGGCCGAACGGGTACTCCATATAGATTTCAGTTTGGATGAAACCCGGATAGGCAGTCGCATTGTGCGCGTTGATGCACTTCCGATGGGGATAAATTATGACCTTTACCACAATGTGTCACAACAAAAAAATGTTTGGAAGGCTATAGAACGAACCCGTCTCTTGTTTGGCAAACATAAACTTATCCTATCGGTAGACCGTTTGGATTATAGTAAAGGTATTTTGCACCGCCTTTATGGATTTGCCTCTTTTTTGGAACACCATCCCGAATATCATGGCAAGGTAACACTGGCTATGGTCATAGTTCCTTCACGTGATCATGTAGGCAGTTATGCCGAATTGAAAACCCGGATTGACGAGGAAATAGGTTCTATCAACGGACGATATTCTACAATGAACTGGACTCCGGTCTGCTATTTTTATCATGGTTTTTCATTCGAAGAATTGGCTGCTATGTATTTTATAGCTGATATTGCATTAGTAACTCCTTTGCGTGACGGAATGAACTTGGTTGCCAAAGAGTATGTTGCTGTCAAGCAAGACAATCCTGGTGTATTGGTTTTAAGTGAAATGGCTGGTGCCGCTGTGGAACTGACCGACGCCTTGCTGGTTAATCCCAATGATACGGAGCAGATAGAAAATGCCATTTGCCGGGCATTGGAAATGCCGTTTGAAGAACAGAAAGAACGGATGCACCGTATGCAGTCTATTGTATCCGTACAGACTGTCAATAAATGGGCTGCCGATTTTGTAAATGAATGGCAGGAAGTGGCACACAAAAACAAAACCATGCTTTTTAAGAAGATAGGATCACAGAATATGCAGGAAATTCAGCATCAATACTTACATGCTAAAAAGCGTTTGATTTTGTTGGATTATGACGGGACACTGGTCCCTTTTCAGAAAAGGCCGGAAGATGCCTCTCCTACTCCACAATTGCTGGATACATTGCAGAAACTGACCGCCGACCCCTTGAATCATGTGGTAATAAACAGCGGACGTGACCATTTTACTTTAGAGAAGTGGTTGGGTGCACTGCCTCTTTCCTTTGCAGCCGAACATGGGGCCTTTTATAAAGAGAATGGTGTATGGCACAAGAATGTACACGGGCAGGAATGGAGCCCCGGATTGCTTTCTATATTAAAATTATTTGTCAGCAAGACTCCTCGCTCCCATCTTGAAGTCAAAGAAACGGCACTTGCCTGGCATTATCGTGAAGCCGATGCATGGTTGGGCAGATTACGTGCGCAACAGTTGGTCAATTCCTTGATATCTATTTGCTTGAAACAGAATTTGCAAATCATGCAGGGTAATAAGGTAATAGAAATAAAATCTCCCGAATTTACCAAAGGTTCAGAAGTAAACAGGCTTTTGCTTGCCACCCGATATGATTTTATCTTGGCAATAGGAGATGATACTACGGATGATGATATGTTTAAAGCCGTACCTGTTACTGCTGTGACTGTAAAGATTGGTACAGCATCCGAGAGTGCACGTTACAATCTGCCCGTACAGACAGACACCTTGCCGTTTTTACAACGGCTGACAGATGAAGGCATGGTGAAAGCAGCCTTGAAAAGTGGTTTGAAAGGGCAGTTATCATCGGCTATAGATTTTTTTAAACGGATAATAAACCACTAACATTACAAAAAAAATAACCATGGATAATTTGAATTACGGTGTAATCGGTAATTGCTGCACAGCCGCACTGATTTCCGAAAAAGGAAGTATTGAATGGCTATGTTTTCCAAATTTTGATTCACCTTCTATTTTTGCAGCTCTTCTAGATCGTGAAAAAGGCGGGACTTTTGGTTTTGAAGTTTCAGAAGACTATCACACCATCCAATCGTATGTTCCCCATACCAATATTCTTTCCACTACTTTTGTGTCAGAACAAGACGAATTTGCGGTAGTCGACTTTATGCCTTGTTATGAGTTATATGATAATAAGGAATATTATCGTCCAGCTGAGGTCTATCGTTATATCCGCTGGATTAAAGGTCGTCCTCGCATTAAAGTCAATTACCATCCGGCTCCCGATTATGCTCGTGGAAAAGCGTTTTTTAATGTAACTTCCCGGTATATTGAAACCTATTCTTCTTCTAACAACAAGGACAGACAATATCTGTATTCCTCTTTGCCGTTGCAAGGTATTGTAAACCATCAGGAATTTATATTAGAGAAAGATGAATTTTTTCTTCTTTCATACAATGAAAAGGTGATTCCTGTTGATATAGAGCGTGAGAAACTGGAGTATTGCCGCACGTTGGTTTATTGGTTGAACTGGACGGATCGTACAAGAAAGTTCACTATTTACAACGATATAATAGAGCGTAGCTTACTCACCCTGAAGATGATGTCCTTTTATAATGGCGCGGTATTAGCCTCTCTTACTACCAGCCTGCCCGAAGCTGTGGGAGAAGTACGCAATTGGGATTACCGTTTTTGTTGGTTGCGAGATGCCTCCATGTCCATAGAGACCCTTTTCAAAATAGGTCATGCCGATGCAGCCCGCAAATTCATGAAATTCATACAATCTACTTTTGTTGCCGAGCATGACACTTATCAAATAATGTATGGCATTCGTGGGGAAAGGAAATTGACTGAAGTTATACTCGACCATCTTTCAGGATATAAAAACTCCAAACCGGTGCGTATCGGCAATGATGCTTATCATCAAAGGCAGAATGATTCGTTCGGCTATTTGATGGATTTGATTTACCAATATTACCGGTTGATGCCAGGTACATTGGATGAAATAGAAGATATGTGGGAAATGGTGAAAAGCATTATGATGACTGTGGTGGAAGATTGGAGAAAGCCTGATAAAGGAATTTGGGAGATACGGGGTGAAGGACAGCATTTCGTTTCGTCCAAAGTGATGTGTTGGGTTGCTTTGGACAGAGGAGCCCGCATAGCTCGTATTCTGAATAAATATGAGAATAGCCGACGTTGGGAAGAAGAAGCTGATGCAATTAAAGCTGATGTTATGAGAAACGGCTGGAAGGAAGAAATACAAAGTTTTTCACAAGCATACGGCAATCTGGATTTGGATTCTTCTTTACTGTTAATGGAACCTTATGGATTTATAGATGCTGATGATATTCGTTATCATAAAACAGTGAAAGCCGTCAAGAAATCCCTGTTACACAAAGGGTTGATGTACCGTTATAATACTCATGATGATTTTGGCTGTCCTTCTTCGGCCTTTACCATCTGTACTTTCTGGCTGATCCGTGCACTTTATGTCATCGGGGAAAAAAACGAAGCACGCTGTCTGTTCGATGAAATTTTGCAATATTCAAACCATTTGGGTCTGTTCAGTGAAGATATTGATTTCGAAACAAAAGAACAATTGGGTAATTTCCCACAAGCTTATTCTCATCTGGCACTGGTAAATACTGCTGTGTTATTTGCAGAAGAAGATAAAAGGCTAATCTTTAAATAAGGAAAAGCCTTGCCGAAAAACAAAAAACAGAGAAACAGCATTTCCTGTTCTCTGTTTTTTGTTATATTTGTAGATATATCCAAGAATATAGCATGGATAGAGATATAAAGAACATAGTTATGGATAAAGGTTATGTACAGAATACCATTTTTGAATTATTGAGCCGTTTAGGCATCGGTTATGAAAAGCTGGAACATTCTCCTATAATAACGATGAAAGAAGGAAGTGAAATAGCATATAAACTAGGCAGTACTTCATGCAAAAATCTGTTCTTATGCAACAAAAGGCAAGAATATTTTATGTTAATGCTTCCTGCCGATAAGAAGCTATCGGCAAAAAATGTTGCAAGGCAAATCGGCAGCCCACATCTTTCTTTTGCTTCTGCAGAAGACATGGAAAGGTTACTTCATACTTATCCGGGTGCTGTCAGTGTATTAAGCCTTATTTATGATAAAGAAAAAAGAGTACAGCTTTTAATAGATAAGGGTTTAATGAAGGCACTGATATACAATCGGACACCACAGATAAAATCAATTGTAGATTATAACTAA
>OKFA01000643.1_pt1 | contig 4307 bp, 4 predicted proteins | sample 1614731 | NCBI WGS metagenome assembly OKFA01 (sample SAMN04436965, study PRJEB24849) | human gut metagenome | biome: human gut; feature: NICU; material: stool | host: Homo sapiens | place: USA: Saint Louis, MO | collected 2010-03-22
TAACGGGTTGTTTTTGAAGTCCTCTTTTATTGTTTCTTTGATGAAAGGAAGAGATGTTATCAGCGATTAGCTCGATGAAGGAAAAAATAGAAAAATAAATAAATAAATATCCTCCCAGTAAAAGAAATACATTTTTTAGTGCTGGGATTTTAAAGCTAAAAAAAGAAAAGAATAAAAAACAAATCACACCAAATAAAATTTTGCGTAATTTTTCAAAGAGCATGTTACCCCCCTATAATCACCGTATCCAAGCCGGAAATAACGGTTCCAGAATCGATACCAAAAAGAGATGCTAAAAGAGGTGCGAAAGGTCCAATTTCAGCTTCAACATCCCCCCCAATCCCCAGAAGGGCAGCAACTTCACCTACAAACTCTACTTTTAATAGTATATCATCTGTATCATATACTACACTAGCACCGCCACTAGCGCCAACAGAGCCCGCCGAACCAGAAATAGTTGCCTTTGTTTTCAAATATTTTGACTCGGCAGCAATATTTATATCTCCTTTTGCAATAGCAGCTTCAGCACCAAGTTCAGTTTTGAATCCATATTGATGCTCTTCTTCATCATTAATTATTTGACTTCCAGCTTTAGCTTCTGCTGAACCAATGGTTCCTACAGCATCCACTTCTGTATAATCACCACTTCCTTGTGTTCCTGCGCTAAGGCCAATATTCCCAGAAAGTCCAGTCGCACTTAAATCGACACCAAATGAGCTACCCTTATTTCCATTTGTTGTCTCAGTAGTCATTTCCGTTTTGCCGACTGTACCTCCCATCTTAAAATTAACACCACTATTGCCTATGGAATGGTTTAATTGAAACTCCTCAACGACAGCTTTAATATTTGCAGTATCAAAATTTCCATTACCATCTGAATCTGATAATTGTGATGAGGCTAATAAAACACTCATCTGAAATTCATCTGGATTTTTTACTTTTACCGTTCCATCTTCATTCGTATTTTTATCTAATGTTACATAGTTATATTCCGGCGGTTTAGGTGTTTTTGTTGGTGGCAATGATTTTTTACCACAGACAACCTTATCTCCCTTTCTGGCTGCGGGCATTCCATTTATTATAACTGTTTTAGAACCTTCACTAATTACACCTGATCCATGCTCTTTACAAACAAAAGTATCTCCCATACGTGCAGCCGGGAAGCCTCCTGTTGAAACGTTGCTACTACCAGATGTTATTGGACCATCATGCCCGGCCGTATCTGCCGTTTGTCTTGCTGCGTCCTTACCCATATCGCATTCTCTTATGTGGTAATAACTAATTTACTTATGGATTTAATTTCAACATGCCACCGGTCAGCACCTGCTCTTCACTACCATCTGCTGATAATTTTTTGGTATTGACATGATATTCATCCTTCGCAATATTCTTAATTATTTTTCCACTAATTGTAATTTCACCATTTTCCAACAAGGTAATACTCGACTCCCCACAAATAAATTCGATCTTTTCTTCTGAAGAAACACTGATGATTTTTTTAACCTTTATTGTTTGCTTTCCTTCATGAAGAGTAATTTCCTGATCTCCTTTATTTACATCAGTTTTTTTATTTCCTTCCGTAATTTCGGTGATCTGATTATTAACTACTGTTGTTTTTTGATCATTCGCCACGATCACTTTCTGATCATGTCCATCTTCCTTCTTACTCCCCACATTCACCGTCTGCCCTACCACCACCGTTTCCGTATGGTTGTTGTTCACAGTCGTCGTCCTGTCATGCAGCACCTCAGTCGTCATGTCTTTCTGTGCGTGCATATACAGCTCTTCCTTCCCCGTCGCATCCTCAAAACGCAGTTCGTTAAACCCGTCTCCCTTGTAGGTTTTTGAACGAATGGTCATCTGCGTCTTCGTCCCCGGCAGGCTCCCCGGCGAGCGGTTATCCTGGTGATAGGTACGCCCCATGATAATTGGCTGGTCCGGGTCGCCGTTCAGAAAATCCACGATAACCTCCTGGCCCACCCTCGGTATCGCCAGGTTGCCGAACCCCGTTCCCGCCCACGCCTGCGACACCCTCACCCAGCACGAACTGTCCTCATTCCCCGGACAATAACGGTCCCAGTGAAAACGTATCCGCACTCGTCCATGTTTGTCACAAAAAATCTCCTCTCCCGCAGGCCCCGTCACTATTGCACTCTGCGGACCATCCACTGAGGGTTTGGGCTGCGGTGGTACGCGCCAGGTTCTGTCCGCAGGTATTACCTCAAAGCGATTACTGAGCGTGGTGCCTTCACCCTGGCTGCCGTGCAGTGCCTGCGGCTGCTCACCCACCAGCACACTCTTCACTACCTGCCATTCCCGGTTCAGTGTCTCCGACGGATGTCCTGACAGTGTGAACCGTTTCCCCGCCCACAGCTTCGCTGAGTTACTCAGCCCTGTCGCCATCTCCGCATCATTTCGCCACCCTTCTGTCTGGTAACGCGCAAACGCCTGCCCGTGCGACTCGTCCTTGAACCGCCCCGGATAATCAAATATCTCATACTGCGTCTGTTGCCCGTTCAGGTGCTCACCGTCATGCTCGTAGTATCCCGGCCATCCAGGCGTTTTGAATGTATAATCCTGCGTCTCCACGGATGAAGGCCGTATCTGCGCGTGGTAGCGGAACTGGCTGATGTACTCCACTGACACTTCCGTACTGATGTTCGGGTTAAACGGCAACGGCGCTTTCAGTGCCGACGCCCCCGCCACATTGTCGGTCAGTACCAGCTTCTGGTCTGTACTGTCCGTTGCGTGCCAGTCATAAAAGAAAATACCTTCTTCCGACAACAGCCGCGTCAGAAATGCCAGGTCACTCTCTCCGTACTGCACGCAGAACTCCCGCGCCAGATGTCCCTCATAAAACACCGGCGTCCATCCCGTCACGCCGTTTTCATCCAACAGGGTGGAGGTGATTGTCTGGATATCCTGCTGCTGGAAAATACGGAAGTTCTGGCGCAGCCCGCAGCGCCACAAGGGCGGGGCGATAATCAGGTGGTATCCCATCTGCCAGTGGTTGTTTTCACTCATGGTTACTGCTGTGACAATACCGCTGACACTGCGCTGGGCCTCCATTCCCTGCCAGACCGTCAGTACCGCATTCTTTTCCAGAAAATCCGTTGCCGCTAGGTCCGGCAGGTCACTGGCAATATCCACCTTCAGCATGAAGGTTCTGGAATAATGCTGCACCAGCCGGAAACTCACCACCGCCGTGGACGTCTCCTCCAGTCCGTCTATATTCAGCGTAAAACGCAGACCTTTTAATGACATATTTGACCTCCCTGGTTCACAGGAAAAAAGAGACAGTCGCTGGGCAGCAACTATGACCAGTACAGTGTTACGCCTGCATTCAGGCACGCTACCGCCGAAGTTTCCGGCATCCGCCATCTCCCGTAAAAACGTAACCCCTTACTGGCACTGACTTTTTAATTTCGACACAATAAAAAACAGCACCCTGCCCGTAAGGACAGAATGCTGTCAGTTCAAACAACTCGCATTTACGCTTCCAGCGGCGCACGCCAGTCATCAGCACCGGAGGTGCCTGACTTGATGTGCTCCCATTCAACTTTACGATAAGCCAGTTTTACGGCGAGCAACTGCGTGAACTCGCGCTGCATCGGGTCTTGGCAGTGCGGCATATGCAGGTTCATATCCACAATGGTCGCATCGGTCAGGCGGGTGGTGAAATAGTGCTCCTGCTTGCCTTCGATGCTGGTACGCCACCAGTGCATTTCCACTTTCGGCAGCATTTCACCGGATGCCAGCGCGTTGTACATCAGCGGGACGGCCTTGTTCAGCGCCACGGTGAAGATGAACGGCTTGTGGGCGCGCTGGCCGCTTGGCTGGCCGGACTGCGGGTCAGTAGGGACGGTTACGTTATGCAGAAATTCCTGCACTAGCATCTCGTCTTCGTGGCCCTGCACATAGATGTTACCGACAGAATCCGCGGTGAATGCGCCTGCAGTAATGTTGCCCTGGGTCTGGCCTGTAATTGATATGTAACATGGTGTTGGCATTTTATTAACTCCTTTGGTGTTGTCTCAGCGACTGTTACTGTCACCTGCCGTTAGCCTGCGGCGGGCAACGTTGCGTGGTTCACTCCGGGAACCGCCTTTTTCGTATCCACCGCAAATAAGCAAAATTGTGCGGTCAGGTAACGCGAAACCAGTTAAGTCTGTATTTAAATACATGTGCGGATATCCATTTTCCATTCCTCAGTACGTGTCCATGATATATTTAAAATGGATATTTCTGAATCATGAACAATATTATATTCGTCAATTTTTACATCAATTAAAACTCCAATTGACGAT
>OKFA01000799.1_pt1 | contig 1692 bp, 1 predicted proteins | sample 1614731 | NCBI WGS metagenome assembly OKFA01 (sample SAMN04436965, study PRJEB24849) | human gut metagenome | biome: human gut; feature: NICU; material: stool | host: Homo sapiens | place: USA: Saint Louis, MO | collected 2010-03-22
GCGGCGGGAGGAGAACAGAGATATCACCCTGCATTAGACGTGCGGCGGCGGAAATGCCGGAGTCAACCATCGCCATTTTGTCAGAAACATAGCCCAGTATACTGGTCGCATTGTCAATCACACCGTTCTGGACGAAATCAGGCATACCGTCCATGCCAAACCGGTCGAAGTTATCGCTGATGCAGTCATCAAGAGCAGAGCAAGAAGAAACCAGCGTGTTAGCCGTTGCGGTACCTGATGTCGGATAAGTAAGTTCACCAGCCTCAACGAAACGAAGATCAAAGCGCACCATGCGCCCTTCACTGCTCGATGCACTCACGTTAATTTCGCCATCGACGCAAACGCTCATCTCGCCATATGCGGGATGGATAAGGGTCCCAGGTCCCGGCTTATTGAGAGCCTCAATTAGTCTGTCACGTTGCTCATAGCAGTCATCGCCGATGACATACCCAGAAAATTTAGGTCTTGAAGTTGCTTTGCCCAGGTCTTCCGTATAGGGCTTATCACGGTTCACAAATTCATGTGTTTCGACACGCCTTCCAGCGGTTAGACTCTCATCCTCAGTTTTGAATGGAACACCGCGAAACGATGCTTCTACCAGCCGATCTTTCCACGCCATATAAACTCCATAAATAAAAAACCCGCCTGATTGGCGGGTTTCATTTTTGTGACTAACTTACTGGGACAAGAAAAGGGCGTTATTATAATTAGCCTGTTGGCTTTCGATATATTTCTTAATATTATCGTGGGAAAATTCTTTGATAAATGACCCTTTAGCCATTGGTATTTCTTTTTCATCTAACGTCAATGTAAACAGAGGTTGATACTCACTGGTATAACGAACAGCTGAAGTAACCTCCAATTTAGCATCATCAATCACACTGAGATTTTCGGCTGTTAATTTCTCATCATCTTTCGTTTTCCCTTCATTAAGCGTCTTGAGTATCTTTGTGATTTTTGTGTCAAGTTCACTAGAAAAATCATCGGGATTCCCTTCAGATATTAAAACCTGCTCGCCTTCTTTAAAAATCAACTTTGCGCTGAGTAGTTTTTGCTCTTTATAAATATCACCTAATTTTACAGTTCCTCCGGCGAGGGGAATTACATGCTCATCCTTAAGCGAAATATTTCCAGAGATGATAAGTGCAGAAAAAACCACTGATGCACCAATTATTGCACTTGCTATTATATGACTTTTCATAATTTCCTTGTGTGATTTTCTATAGTTATCCGCTATGCACACGATAGCAAGTTCAAAAAATACATTGTTCTATCCGCTCATGCCAGTCTTTCCTATTCTTGTGTAACCCACGTCATGATTTACATCTATACCCGATGATCGGGTGTCAGTAATGCGCATACCAGGCGGTGCGTCTTTGAAGGATACTGTAATTTCTCCCTCGGCTTTCTTTTGCCCGGTTTGGTTTATTTGATACGGATTATATCCCTGAACAGGAACACCAGTACCATAGGCTCCATAACCACCAGCCCCCCACTGAGCCGCATTAGCGGCGGCAACCGTGTCACTGGCACCATCAGAGAACCATTCAATAATGGGCTTCAGTTTTGCCCACATATCCTGGAACCACTTAACAACTGGTCCCCAGTTATTGATGATCAATCCTAGTGGTGTCCAACCAAAGACTGTTTTCATCAACTCCCATCCGACTTGGAAATATGGCCCAATCTTAT
>OKFA01000945.1_pt1 | contig 1216 bp, 2 predicted proteins | sample 1614731 | NCBI WGS metagenome assembly OKFA01 (sample SAMN04436965, study PRJEB24849) | human gut metagenome | biome: human gut; feature: NICU; material: stool | host: Homo sapiens | place: USA: Saint Louis, MO | collected 2010-03-22
GGAAGTGGAGAAGAAATTCTTTTAATAAAATTGGAATTTTTCACAATAGAGTATTTATACAAACACGCAGGACAAACAATTACATATGAAGAACTCTACAAAAATGTCTGGAAAGATACTGCGAATGAACGAAAATATCGTGTCGCTAATGTGATTTTCCATTTGCGTAAAAAAATTGAACAAGATGTGAACAAACCACAATATATCAAAACAATTCGCTCAAAAGGCTATATGTTAACGGTGTAAAAGGTACGAAGGAGGAGAAACAAATGTGGCAATTTTTGACTAAAAACAATGAAGATGAGGAGTATGAGAAGATGCCGGATTTCGAAAATGAACAATCGGGGAAAGCACAACCAAAGGTAACAGAGGAAGCAATCTTTGATGACGAGGTCGTTTATGCAAAAGAGCAAGCCGCAAAAGTAAAACAGGTCCAGCAACAAGTGCCGACTGAACTGTCAGAAGAGTCATTTTCTTTTGCTGAAAAACTAGAAGAAGAAAATCAACTATATCAGCAATCCATAAAAAAACTAACGGAGCAATTATTAATGCAAACCAATGAAGTGGAAGCATTACAAAAACAAGTAGTCGAAAAAGATGTTCAACTTAAAGATGTTAAAGAAACGTTAAGTGATAAAGAAGCAACTATCACTTCTTTACAGAAACAATTGTCTGAAGCAAAGATACAACAGAAACAGACTAGCGAAGAGAACTTAGACACAGCCGTTACGCTTTCTCAAAAAGAAATTGGCGAAGTCTTATTAGAAGCCAAACGTCAAGCAAAAGAAACAATTGCCCAAGCTAACCAACAAGTTGCAACAGTTCATGAAGAGATGGAACAACGTTTAGCAACTTTAACACGCATGAAGCAAGTGGCAAGAGAGTACCAAGCTTATTGTGAACAAATGCTAACCATCAAGAATGAATCAACAGGAATGTACCAACAGATAGAGCAATTATTAGCAGAAATAAAGAGGTAAATGAAGGAGAAATGCGATGAAAAAAAGAAAGGCAAGATATTTGAAGTTGGTATGTCTTGGAGTCTTAGGGACTTATGCTGGCGCCAGTTACTACAATTCGGAACCATTAATCGCTCAAGAGGAGACCGAAACGAGTCACGAAAACCGACAGCTAGTGCTGGAAGAAAAAAGAGCGGACCAAGTAACTGTCGAGATCGGAAGAGCGTCGTGTAGGGAAAGAGTGTAGATCTCGGTGG
>OKFA01001032.1_pt1 | contig 1042 bp, 1 predicted proteins | sample 1614731 | NCBI WGS metagenome assembly OKFA01 (sample SAMN04436965, study PRJEB24849) | human gut metagenome | biome: human gut; feature: NICU; material: stool | host: Homo sapiens | place: USA: Saint Louis, MO | collected 2010-03-22
ATCACGCCAATCAAAATGTACCAAGTGAAGCTTTTCCGAAAGTGCGACCATATTTTTTTAGTCATTTACTCCCTCCTTTTCGAGCATTATATACCTTACTGTAGCATAGTTTTTGATTGGCGCCTATCAACAATTTATCTCCAGATAATAGAAAAGCCCCCCAGCGAAAGCTGGATGGCTTTTCTATTGTTAATTCTTTCTGATTTGTAGATAACTTACACCTAAAACGGCAAATGTACTTGCCAGTATTCCTGCTATTAACATAAACGGTGTTTTTGTTGTGCCTGTTTTGGGAAGTTCTCGTTGCCCGTTTGCTTCATTTAATTTTTGAATTGGTTCACTAAGCAGTTGGGGAACCAATTGTGGGCTTCCTTCATTTTTCAATGTATTTAATGGAGCGTTTAGTATTTGTGGTTGATTTTTTGATGTAACATTTTTATTTGTCTCCACAGTTGTTTCTGTGGATGGCTGTTTTTTCTCAGTTGTAGTAATTTCTTTTGTTGGTGAGACATGGACTTCTGGTTGACTGCTTTCTGCGGTTTCTGTTGTGCCGTTCTCTTCAGTTGTCACACTTGGTTTTTCAGGTATGATTGGCTCAATCGTGCCTAGTGTTTCACCTTCATCTGGATTTTCTTCTTCTGTTGGCGAGACATGAACTTCTGGTTGGCTGCTTTCTACGGTTTCTGTTGTGTCTGTCTTTTCACTTGTTTCTGTTGCCTGTTCCGAAGTAGGTGTCTTTGGTTCCCATTCTTCTATTGTCTCTAAAGGAATGTCTAGACTTTCTTCTGTTGGCATTTCCACATTTTGATTGCCGCTTGCCTCGCCTTCTACAAAAACATTTTTAACCTGTGATGTATTTTTTTCATTCATTGGGTCTTGATTGTTTAGTTGATAATTGATGTCATAACTATTTTCAAATGTTGCTTGATGTTGGCCTGCTTCTGTGATTTCGAAGTGTAACGGACGATAAAGGAAGTAAAGCGTGCTTTATCCCGATAACTGTCGGGATCGGAAGAGCGTCGTGTAGGGAAAGAGTGTAGAT